>Ga0214542_1009133_pt1 | contig 15711 bp, 7 predicted proteins | sample CNSS1metaG_FD_160096 | JGI IMG/M metagenome (GOLD analysis project Ga0214542, IMG submission 160096) | Root nodule microbial communities from cowpea collected in UCLA plant growth center, Los Angeles, California, USA - CNSS1 | ecosystem: Host-associated > Plants > Roots > Nodule | place: USA... | reverse complement strand
TTTATCTTAGAATTTAGATTTATCAAGTGTATTTGTAAATCTTGAAATTCTTGTGATATAGTGAATATCTCTAGCTGTGGTTTGCTAGATGAACTGGATGTAGATTCTTAAGAATCGAACCAGTATACAAATTCTGTGTGCTTTATCTCTTTCTCTCTATATCTTGTCATAGTATAAATGCTTCATACATTAAGCATCAAACCATACTATTTCAATTGATTCAAAAGAAAAGGTTTTTATCAAAACAATTTCAAAAGTGCTAAAACTGGGCAAAATTTGTTAATACCAATTCACCCCCCTCTTGATTGTGAAATATTGCTGCATCAATTCTAACAGTTTGTGATTCTGATTCGAGATACAAGGAATTGGGTTTTCTTTTCTTATTGTTTTTCGAGAGGGGTTTATAGGGAATTTTTTTAGGTTTTTTAGGGAGAGCCTTGTTTTGCATAAGAGAAAAATGTTGTGAGGTTAGGGTTCTCGTGTTCGAGTGTTTTTCTAGCGAGAGGGATAGTGAATTATAAGGCGTTCCCTATTCTCTGAAGAGCACAAAGTGACCATCAGATATTGGGTTTCCTCTAGTGTGTTAGGTAGTTAATCACGAGCACAAAGTGGTTGGGATTGGTCTAAAGTGAGACTCTCTTCACCATTTTAATTTCGTATCTCTTCCTTATCTTGTGTACTTTGTTGATTTCAATGAAATACACTGATTTTGTTTCAGTTCTCATTTACAGTTTTTGAGTTTTGCTTGCTGATGATTTGCTAGTATTTTTACATTTTTGCAGTCTTTACATTCAGTTCCTTAAATTTCCATTTGTTGTTTTTAGTGTTTCTTGTTTAGTTTGTGTTGTTGAGTTAGTGTTTTGAGCTTGGCTCACAATTTTGCACACAATTTTGGTTCCTTCTTGGAATCCACATGGCCCCAAAGTGGGCATAACTTCTCGAGATGTCTTCTCGAGCGCAAAAGGACCAAAGTTCAAGCACTAAATCAGTTTTTACATTCACGTTTGTTCTATAGTATTTGAATCTGCTTTCTCTGCTGTCATTTTATTCTTGATATCCGATCCTGCACCAATTTAATTCTTTTTTGTTTTAGATTTAATTTCTTGCAACACTTAGTTCATAGTCAAGCTTTATGTTAGTGGTTGTGGTAGGAATTTTCATTTCCATTCATTTTTTATGATTCTACCATGTTATTTTGATTGTTTATAATAAGAGTGCATAACCTAAGCATCCAGTGCACCAATGTTGAATGAATGGAAATGTTGTCAAAGTATCCTATGATTGCAAAGTATTTTAGATCGTTAGTCTCCATGCATATTAGATTGTCACTATTTGTTGTCACTGACTAGTTGAATGTTGTAACTTGGGTTCATACACATTTAAATTGCCTTGTTGTTGAGTTTTGATCCTAAACCCATCTATAGCATTTGCATAGCTGATTGGATATAATCCTGAACCTGCACAATGATTGAATTCTGATTCTGGCTGCTATGAGTTGAAGCATAACATACCATTAGCATTTTTGTTGAAATAAAAAGTGATATAGAAATTGCAATTGTTTTCACATTAAATTAAATGTTTTACTTTGTTGTTTGGTTTATCTTTCGTATGCAAAGGAAAAGTCAATCTAGAAGGATTGAGTTTAAGCTTTATCAGGGGACATTGGAAGAGATGTACAAAAAGAAATTAGTGTAGTAAGTTCTTGTAATCAATAATAGTTGTGTATTGTTGTAGTTTATGGCTTGTGTAATGCATAAACTAGTGAAATTCATGTATTGTATGCACTTTCTCTGAGATTGACCAATAACAAGATTGATATTTGAAGTTAATTAATTAAGTGGTTGATAGGAAGCTTAAAAGGGTCGCATACTACAATTTGCAAATTGTAAATCATTATATTTATGTTTAAGCTTATGAATTATGATACAATATAATTGTAAACCCTTATATTTATGTTTAAACTTGTAAATTGCAAATACATTAGATAAATGACATGTGGATATTTAAAAATGACAAAAAAAATTATTTTCTAATTTTTTACACAAGTTAGTGAACCAACCCACCAACCCCTGTGTAAACACCCAATTTTGTCCGGGTAATCAAAATTTATTTCTAAAAATAAAAAAAGAAAGATATTGAAGAATGAAAAATATTCTAAAAACTAAAAAATAAAGAAAGTATATTTTGTTGAATCTCTTTGAAATATTATGTACACATTCATAATTTTGTTCATATTCATAATTTTGTTCATGTTTTATCTATAAGCATCTTTCGATCAAAAATTTTATCTAATTAATTTTAGGAGTTAAAAAATTTAATTTTTAGTTTTACTAATCTTTTTGTTTTTTTATAGAGAACATCCCATCATTTCCTCCCCCTCTCTTCTCAAATGAACTAAGGGCCAACTTTTGTTATTGACACCTCCTTTATTAATTTTCAACCCTATTTATAAATAATCTATGTTTCTACATTCACACTCCTTTTTTTTTCTTTTTTTTCTTTTCACCCAACCTAAAACCCCTCCACTCAGAAGCTGCCATGTGTCCCTCCTTTTTTTCTCCTTACCAGCTATCTCTCAACTCACGTACCTATCTTTAATTTATCTTCTTCTGTCACACTCACGTTGCCCACCTTTCCTCTCTTTCTTCCAATTAACTCACTTTTTTTCCTAACAAACCCATTCACTTTTTCACTCAATCACTTCACTCTCTTTCCCAAGGCCACTTTTTCTTACACACATCACCCCACCTTCACATTCGCGGACCTTCACACTTCAACTTTTCTTGATACATCACCATTTATTTATTACTCATGACCCATGACAACAGAGACTCACAAGGTTTGCACCCAACGTAAGAAACCTTGTTTCAACTTCACATTAGGGGGAAGAACACCAAGGAAGAAGACACAGAGAATGAATTCTTATCACCCATGTTTCTTCCTCCGAACCAAGCACCTTTATTCATGATAAGAGAATCCAACCTCACTTTGATCTTCCTCTTCTCATCCATTCCAAACCACCAATACAATAACAAACCACCATCCTCGAAACCTCCATAGACCACCACCTTCATCTTCATTCTAGAAAAAACCAACACCAACAATCCCGATCTCACCTCCATTATCAAACTTCCATTGCAATCAACAAAATGAAAGAGGAAAAAATAAGAAAACGTAGGGACATATCAGGATCCTTCGATCTGTCCAAACTGTGGGACTCCCGTGTTCGTGGCTGGCGTGGGGATAATGTGGTGGCTTGGCAATGGTGACAAAGCTTCTGGTCACGACAGTGTGCGATGGCAGTAGTGAGTGGAACGATGGAGGTGGTGAAGAATCTCCACTACGCATCTATGAAGAAGAAGAAAAAGAATGAGAGAAGTTGAACGCCTCTTGTTGTTACCAGCGACGGCTCCGAAAGTAGAGTGGAGGCGGTGGTGGCGCTAGCCGATCGCCGGAAGTGCAATGGTTGTTGGATCAGAGGGTTGTTGGGTTTGTGTGTGAAGGAAGGATAAAAGAAACCCTAGGAGGCTTTTCTTTCCTTCATTTGAAGAAAGTGGGCTGACCCAGTTCTTCGTGCACCCTCACTCTTTTTACTCTATTTATTGTTTGCACCCTTTCTACCCTCTTTTTGCTTTCTAATTATTTTTGGTATGTGTTGTTTATTTGCTTAGCTGCTGATTGGGTTTTTACTAGTTGGACTCGCGTTTCGTTCGTGCACTGATTACTTTATTCGTATTAAATGTTTGTCCTCCATCTTCAATTCACACACCTCACTATTTTGTTCTTGAACTATATCACTTTTTACTGTTTGCATATGTTCCTTTACATGCAGCACACATTAATCAATTGTAGTTCATACACCAAGTTCTACTATGCGCTCCCACGTTTTGCACCTAATTCCTATTGGTTGCACGCCCACGCTTTATGAGTTACAACCCATGTTATTTACACTATCATTTTCAAGTTAAGCTTTTATTTTTTTAATCATGCTTTTACCTTTCTTATGTTTTGTAATTCATATTTTCAAGTGTGCACTAAATTTCATAAAAAATTTATAATAATAAGAAATATATTTTAAACTAATAATACTAACAACGTTTTTTATATATATTTTTTAATTTGGTTATTTTAAATTTGTTTTAAATCATTTTGGATGTTTTTAATATATTTTAATATTCTAAATCACTTTGGATGCACTTCCAATTTGATTACTCCAAAGCTTTCAAACCACTTTAGATGCACTTCTAATTTGGTTAATCTAATGTTTCAAACCACTTTAGATGCACCTCTAATTTGGTTATATCAAGTTTTTTAACCACTTTGGATGCACTTTCAATTGGTTATTCCAATTTATTTAATCACTTTGGATGCACTTGCAATTTGATTATTTTAATATTTCTAAACCACTCTAGATAGACTTCTAATTTTGTTATTCCAATGTTTTAAACCACTTTGGATGCACTTCCAATTTGGTTATTTTAATATTTTAAATCATTTTATATACATTTCTAATTGGATTATTTTTATATTTTAAAATCACTTTGCATATATTTCTAATTTGGTTATTTTAAAATTATTGGAAATATCTTTTTATATTCATAATTCAGGTTTTACAAAATGTTACATTAAAATTAAAATCTTTTCTACTCACAAATAATTCCTATAAAAGTTTTCTATCGACAAACGTTTTTCAAAGAACTACGTAATCCCTAATTCTCCATTATTAATGGAGATACGTAGGATCGAGGTTAATCCTTGTCGGGTTCACTTCCCAAAAGTTCAAAATATTTCAAAAGTGTTTTCTAAATAGTCTTTTTGTCTAGAACTACGTGGTCCCTGATTTTCCATTTTAAATGGAAATGCGTAGGACCGGGGTTAATTCTTGTCGGGTCCAAAAGTTAAAATATATATTTTTTGTTTCTTTTATACACTTTTAGTTTTACTTTTTGGGGAAAATAAACATTTATAAAAATCACATCTATTTTGCATATTTGATTAAAGGTACCGTCTTAGGACGGGCGTTGTAGGGTGCTAATACCTTCCCTACACGTAACCGATTCCTGAACCCAAAATCTGATTTTCGCAGACCAACTCTTATTTTATGGTTTTTCCGTAGTTTTCCAGAATAAACTATGGTGGTGACTCCAAACTCTGTTTTTCAACTATTTATCCCTTAGTCGCCGTTCCGTCACGATTTAGGTTGCGACAGATGGCGACTCCACTAGGGACTTGTTGGAGAGTCAAGCCAGTTAATTAAATATGCAGAATTAATGTTTTTTTTAATGTTTATTTCCCCTTTGTTTTTCGATTTGTGTGTTTTGTTGCATATTTGTTTTTTTTTTTGTAATCATTATTGCTAGATATTGAACTATGGGATCGAAGAAATTGTTATATATTTGTGTGTGATTTTTTTTTGGCTATTTTGACCTCTCCCTTCACACACACACACACACACACCCCTTGTGCATATAATGAGTGAGACCCTATACCCGGGTCTGAGTACAACTTAGAATTAGAAGGGTTGTGTAGCAATGCCACTTGGGATGCACTTCCTATTTGGCTATTGTGAGAACCCCAACTAGAGTCTGTTCTCTTTCTTTGTGTTTCCACACCGAGTTGATTACTCAATCCTTGTCGGAAATACTGTGAAGGGAGCCATAGCTCTAGTGACCTTGATCTTAAGTTTAGGAAACCATCCGTGTTAGTGCATGTAGTTAACTGCATATCATGCATGACATACTGATAAGTACATCACATCTTTCATCAGCATATCATATGGATAAACATTTGTTAAGGCATAAACATGCATTGTGATCCATTTCATCAAATAATTTCACATCAAGCCTATTAATAAGCGTGTATCATTTAGGTTGTCAATTGATTGCATATCATATGTAGCATTTTTAGTGAACACATAACTTTTTCACCATCATATCATGTGAAAATGTCTCTTGAGGCATAAACATACATTGCATTCCATTAGATAAGTTAATGACATATCATGCATAACATATTGATAAGTGCACAACATCTTTCATCAGAATAACATTTAGGCTTGTTAGTTATTTGCATATCATGCATGGTGTTTCTTTAATTAGGATCACATCATCATAATATTGGAATAAGTACCCTCTAAGGCATAAACATACATTGCATTCACATGTAATCTTCATTCATTATATTATGTATATATCTTCAAATGCATAACATACATCCTCATGTCATCCTGCATAATGTATCACATTCACTCACATGTTGCTTGCATAATACATATCATTCATTCATATGTCGCGGTCATCAAAAAATTCATTATAACATCTTGCATGATCATACCTTACATAACATGCATGCATATGTTGTGACACACACACACACACACACACATATATATATATATATGTGTGTGTGTGTGTGTGTGTGTGTGTGTGTGTGTGTGTGTGTGGGTGGGTGTGGGTGTGATTTTTCAATCACATATTGCATTTTCATATCACTATATTTAACACATAACATGCATCAACATAAAATTTTGAAAAAAAAAGAAAATAAAAATAAAGTTACTTTGCAATAAATTGTTTCCCATTTTGTTCACATTCAGACTCTTAGAATCTTTCTTGTAGGAAGTGAAAAGTAAAACATTCTTTGGTCAAATTAGTTAATTGAAAAAAAAAGTTAATGATTCTGATATCACTACTTTTGAAGCATTCGCCTAATCTGCATGACATGAAGTTGTTCAAACTCAATCCTTTTTCTATCCTTTTTCTACCATAGGCTTGTGTGTAATGTTCATGAAGAATCATCATGAAAAGGGGGCACTCTTGTACAATGAATGGAAGCAAATCTTAGAACAAACAAAAAACAACAACAAAAAAATGAAAGAAAAATCTTTAGATCGAAAACCCTTTTTGGCGGTCTAAGAGAAATAAAAAAAAATCAACAAAAACTAGGGGCAAGTTGTCGCATGAATAAAACTCTTTTCCCGAGCATTAAAACTTTTGAAAGTAAAACAATCACAATTTGAAATGATGTGTGGCCATTTTTTTTTTCTCTTTTTTCCTTCCCAAAAAAAAAATATCATCCTTGGCTACCCAATTTGAGCCTAATAAAGTAAAACAAAATTTTCTTTGAAAGTTACCTTAAACAAGGGTCACCCTCACAGGTGGACATAATGTTTGCGCCTGTTTTTGTCTAAGTGATAGTTCACCAACACAATACATAAAAAAGTTCGAAAAGACAAAAAAAGAAGATGATTTTGTCATATCAAGAAAAGGACAAAAAGAAGAACAATATTTGGAGAAAAAGAATGAAAATTCAAAGAAAAATAGAAAAAAGAAAAATGGTGAACAAAGAGAAATCGAAAAAACGTTTGGGGTAACACCATTCAAAAGGCCCTTGTTCCAAAATAACCATCATATCACTCTTTTGGACCTTTAGTATCCATTTTCTTTCATACCCATCAACCTCAACCACATTACAAGCTCCATAAAGTCCACACAGATCAAGGATTGTTTGTTGTTATCTTTCGTAAATTTGAATTTAAAGGAAAAAGTGTTTTAACATGTCAAAAGTTTCTCCTAAAAAAATAGAAATTGAAAAAATGGTTGAAAAAAAAATTGAATAAAAACATGCTCTGAGATTTTCTTTCAAACATTGAGGCAGTTCTTTTTTTTAGTAAGTTACAAAAGCCCCAAAATCAGCATGAATAATCTGTCAAACATGGGGCATCCCTTTCTTTCATTGCATTCTTCATGGATTTCACCTTTATTTCTTCCCGAAGAAGTCATTTTTTTCTACTTCTTGTTGAGCTTAAATTCATACCAATCCATTTTCTTACCATTATCACTTTCTCTCACTTCAACATTCAAACTAGGGCAATTGCTCCATTTACAATACCTTGTAACCATTCATTTCAAAATGGGATATCTTTTTAACTTGGTTGACAAAGTCACATCATAAGGTGCGGTAAGCCTAAACACTTGTGGTGTCTTGGATCCGATCCCAAACTCTTAAACTGGGGCAACTCCTTAGTTTATCTTTATCAACCATCCCATGTTGAAATTCAAACTTTCAAATTGGGGCAACTTTTGAAGTTTCCCATCATTTTCCAACCTACTCACGCCATCAATAATTGAGGCAAGCCACACACAGTTATGCACATTAAGGCCAACCTAAACTCTCAAACTAGGGGCAACTTTTGAAATCCTCATCTTCTTTTAAACTCTTCATGTCGTCAAACACATCTCGTATCCTAAAACCAATTCAAAACTTTCAAACTAGGGAACTCCCAAATTTATCTTCATCACCTGATCCGTTATCCCTTGTTGAAATTCAAGCTTTCCAAACACCTTTGACAATTTCATGCACACTGCTCAAATAATGCTTCAAAAGAAACGATAAAAGAAAAAGTTTCTCCATAAATTGATGAGACCAAAGAATTGATTTCAAATATTTCAAATAAAAAATGGGGAGTCAGAGCATAATGACTTAATTGCAGCAAAATGGGGATCAATTACAAAAAAGAAATAATAATAATCCAACGCATTTCATACATAATGCATAAATTCATATCAAGTCATGCATACATACATCCATTACATCAACTTCATGAATAAACGAGTCATTCACCTTGCTTGGTCAACGCAAGTTTCAAAATCCATCTCCTACCTGGTAAGCGTAGCTTAGATGTCCTTCAAAGCCCAATTTACCAGTCCCCCAAAACTTAACGTAATTAGTATCATTTGTCTAAGCCCAATACTAATAACCTAGTTTGTCTGACCATGTCTCTAACCTAAAAAGCCTAGCTTTGCTACCCCACAATCAAACAAGATTCATTTAACGCTTCAAACCAATAGTTCTAGCTCCTGAGAAACCCATCTTTGCGAGCCCAACCTCAAAATCTAGTTAACCAAGCCTTAAAATCCAACTTTGTTGGCCTCCACCTCAAGGTCCAAGTTCGCCTAGCCCAAGAAGCTCAGTTCACTTGTTCTAATCGCTAAACCCAGTCCAATAAGCCTAATATCTCCAAACCAAATTCACTTAACACTTCAAACCAATAGTTCTAGCTCCTGAAAAACCTAGCTTTGCTAGCCCTACCTCAAAGCCTAATTCATGTTACCCCCAAAGCCAAGTTCATTAGACCTAAGAAAAAACCTACCTTTGTCAACCTTACCTCGAAGCCCAACTCACCTGACCCTCAAAGTACAAGTTCATATGATCCAATAAGTGCAATTCATCCGACCTCATTTATAAAACACTCGACTTTCAAAGCGTAGCTTTGCTGGCCCTGACCTCTATGCTAAGCTCATTTGACCCTAAAAGTAAGTTCACCTAACCCAATAAGCGCAACTCATCTAACCTCATTCTAAACACTCAATCTTCCCACCTCAAAGCCTAGTTCAACTGGCCCAAAGGTCAACTTTGTTTATCCCACTCCAAATCCCAATTCACCTGGCCCCATCTCTAAAACCCAGCCTAAAAAGTTCAATGTCTTTAAACTCATACTAATAAGACAGTACCTTTAAACTTAGTTCACCTAACCCTTATAGCCCTTTTCACCTGATCTGAAAAGCCAAACTTTGCTCATCCCCATTCAAACAGTAACTTTGTTGGCCCTCACCTCCAAGCCAAGCTCATCTGGCCATCAAAACCCAATTCAACTGCCTAAAAAAGCACGGTTCATTTGATCCTTAAAAGCCAAGTTCACCTAAGCCTATAAAGCCTAACCTAGCTAAACTCACATTTCTAAGCCTAATACATTTTTCCCATAAAACTCAATATCAATAAACATGGTTCATCTGATTTCATCAAGTTCAATCCATTCATCCCTTTAAGCCCAATTCAATTAGCCCTCGGAGCCTAGTTCACCTGAAAAGCTCAACTTTGTTGATCCCACTTCAAATCCTAATTTATCTAGCACATATCTCACTCAACTTAATAAGATCAGTATCTATAAACCCACTATATGGCCCCATATCTGAGCTTAACCTTCAAAGCTCAATTCACGCACTCAAAAAGCCCAATGTTCCCGACTCCACTTCAAGCCCAACTCGGATGATCTGAAAAGCTTTCATCAAACCCCTTGAGCCTAACTTGCTTGACCCCTAAACACAATTTCATCTGGCCCTCCAGGCCTAGCTTGCTTGGCCCCTAACACAATTTTATCTTGTCCACAAAACCCAATTCATTGAACCCTTAAGTCCAACTTCTTTGGCCTCTAAGTCCAATTTAACTTGACTTCCTCTCAAAGTTCAATTGTCAACCCAAAAAGAAATGATGACAAAATACAGAAGAATCCCACTTGTCGATATGTTGAACAAAAAGGGTGCAACTGGGGCAAATTCTTTCAATCCAATCATTTTCATTCCATCCTACCATAACATTCCCCTACACAATAAAACTAGGGCAATCTTACAGACCATGCACATGTTTCTCCACGAACATGAACATGTTCCAAATCCTTTGGAGAAATACATCAAAGGCAAAGATTCCTGCACAAATTCACTCAACCTTATAAAGTTTTCTCCAAATATCATCCATCCTCATGCCCAAGCATTTGTGAGTTGTACTATATGAAAAAATGAAGAGTTAAATTCATAGTTCCCATGCATGCACTTCATGCAATAAAATAAGGAGAACAGGCAATCAAGCTTTTTTATTAAACATTCATGCATTTCATGCATTTTGACTCCTTGATCTAGACTCGAAGGTTTCAAACACCTTGTGTTGCACCATAAAGAAAAAAAAAACAACTTTTCAAGCATTCATAAGTGGGTAAGTATAACCATGCATCATGCAATTTCGAAAGCAAAAAAAGAGAATATAACATGCATCCATGTTCAAAATACGCATTAGTGTCATCATGCAATTGATCAGAAGCAAAATTAAGCATAACCATGCATCATGCAAGTTTGAAAACAAAAAGAAAAGCATAACATGTGGTAACATACCAATGTTCAAAAACATAAATCATTGTCATCATGCATCATGCAATTGATAATAAGCAAAATTGAGCATGACATATGTCATCATGTAACACCCATTTTATGTGTCTTACACATTAAGCATCATGCAATTGATAAAAAGAAAAATTAAGCATAACATGTGTTATCACACCATCATACAATTGATCATATTTTGGCATCAAATCAAATTTCTTTCTCGAAAATATATACCAAAATATGAAATTCAATATACACATTATCCTCTCGATTTAAGTCAAGGTCCAAACACCACACTAGGGCTCTCATATTTTTTCCCAAAAAAAGTCATTGAGTCCTTGTGTTCAATCTTTCCAACCATAAAAGTTATTTTGAGTACTCGTGCTCAATCTTTCAATACAAAAAAATCATATCGAGTCTCCGTGCTCAATCTTTAAAAAAGGAATGACATTTTGAGTTCCCGTGCTCAACCCTTCACTAAAAAAAATCATATCGAGTCCCCGTGCTCAATCTTTCAATCCAAGAAAACCATTTTGAGTTCTCGTGCCCAATCTTTTAATCCAAAAAAGTCATCTTGAGCCCCGTGCTCAATCTTTCAATCCAAACAAATATCATTTTGAGTCCTTGTGCTCAATCTTTTAGTCCAAGAAAACCATTTTGAGTCCCTGTGCTCAATCTTTTAATCCAAAAAATTCATCTTGAGTCCTCTTACTCAATCTTTCAATCCAAACAAATATTATTTTAAGTCCCTATACTCAATCTTTCAAACAAAAAATCATATTGAGTCCCCATGCTCAATCTTTTGAAAAAAAAAGAACGACATTTTGAGTCCCGTGCTCAATCTTTCAATCTAAGAAAACCATTTTGAGTCCCCGTGCATAAGTTTTTTTTTCCAAAAAAGTCATCTTGAGTCCCCGTGCTCAATCTTTCAATCCAAACAAATATCATTTTGAGTTCCCGTGCTCAATCTTTCAATCCAAAAAATATTCACCCTTTAAATCATTCAAACTGCGTTTTGAGTCCCCGCAATCACAATTTTAAATCACAAAATTCATTTTGAGTTCCTGTACTGAGAATTTTAAATTTGAGTCCTTGTGCTCAGTCTTAAATCACACATATAAATTTGAGTCTCTGACCTCACTTTTTAACTCACCTTATTTCATTGCATTGGTAAGGTATCAATATCTCACCCCTCTCCACTTTCCAAAAACCCGAACAAAATTTTCGTTTATATCTTTACTAAGTTTTACCGCGATAATAAAGAAAATATCAAATTTTCATATCATCTAGTAAAACTTAAGTAAAGAGGGACAAATGTAAACACCCAATTTTGTCCGGGTAATCAAAATTTATTTATAAAAATAAAAAAAGAAAGATATTGAAGAATGAAAAATATTCTGAAAAACTAAAAAATAAAGAAGGTATATTTTGTTTGATCTCTTTGAAATATTATGTACACATTCATAATTTTGTTCATATTCATAATTTTGTTCATGTTTTATATATAAGCATCTTTCAATCAAAAACTTTATCTAATTAATTTTAGGAGTTAAAAAATTTAATTTTTAGTTTTACTAATCTTTTTACTTTTTATAGAGAACATCCCATCATTTCCTTCCTCTCTCTTCTCAAATGAACTAAGGGCCAACTTTTGTTATTGACACCTCCTTTATTAATTTTCAACCCTATTTATAAATAATCTATGTTTCTACATTCACACTCCTTTTTTTTTCTTTTTTTTCTTTTCACCCAACCTAAAACCCATCCACTCAGAAGCTGCCATGTGTCCCTCCTTTTTTTCTCCTTACCAGCTATCTCTCAACTCACGTACCCATCTTTAATTTATCTTCTTCTGTCACACTCACGTTGCCCACCTTTCCTCTCTTTCTTCCAATTAACTCACTTTTTTTCCTAACAAACCCATTCACTTTTTCACTCAATCACTTCACTCTTTTTCCCAAGGCCACTTTTTCTTACACACATCACCCCACCTTCACATTCACGGACCTTCACACTTCAACTTTTCTTGATACATCACCATTCATTTATTACTCATGACCCATGACAACAGAGACTCACAAGGTTTGCACCCAACATAAGAAACCTTGTTTCAACTTCACATCAGGGGGAAGAACACCAAGGAAGAAGACACAGAGAATGAACTCTTATCACCCATTTTTCTTCCTCCGAACCAAGCACCTTTATTCATGATAAGAGAATCCAACCTAACTTTGATCTTCCTCTTCTCATCCATTCCAAACCACCAATACAATAACAAACCAGCATCCTCGAAACCTCCATAGACCACCACCTTCATCTTCATTCTAGAAAAAACCAACACCAACAATCCCGATCTCACCTCCATTATCAAACTTCCATTGCAATCAACAAAATGGAAGGGGAAAAAAATAAGAAAACATAGGGACAAATCGGGATCCTTTGATCTGTCCAAATCGTGGGACTCCCGTGTTCGTGGTTGGCATGGGGATAACGTGGTGGCTTGGCAATGGTGACAAAGCTTCTGGTCACGACAATGTGCGATGGCAGTAGTGAGTGGAACGATGGAGGTGGTGAAGAATCTCCACTGCGCATCTATGAAGAAGAAGAAAAAGAATGAGAGAAGTTGAACGCCTCTTGTTGTTACCAGCGACGGATCCGAAACTAGAGTGGAGGCGGTGGTGGCGCTAGCGGATCGCCGGAAGTGCATTGGTTGTTGGATCAGAGGGTTACTGGGTTTGTGTGTGAAGGAAGGATAAAAGAAACCCTAGGAGGCTTTTCTTTCCTTCATTTGAAGAAAGTGGGCTGACCCAGTTCTTCATGCACCCTCACTCTTCTTACTCTATTTACTGTTTGCACCCTTTCTGCCCTCTTTTTGCTTTCTAATTATTTTTGGTATGTGTTGTTTATTTGCTTAGCTGCTAATTGGGTTTTTACTAGTTGCACCTGTGTTTCGTTCCTGCACTGATTACTTTATTCGTATTAAATTTTGTCCTCCATCTTCATTGCACACACCTAACTTTTTTGTTCTTGAACTATATCACTTTTTACTGTTTTCATCTGTTCGTTTACATGCAGCACACATTAATCAATTGTACTTCATAAACCAAGTTTTACTATGCGTACCCCACGTTTTGCACCTAATTCCTATTGGTTGCACGCCCACACTTTATGAGTTACAACTCATGTTATTTACACTATCATTTTCAAGTTAAGCTTTTATTTTTAATCATGCTTTTACCTTTCTTATGTTTCGTAATTCATATTTTCAAGTGTGCACTAAATTTCATAAAAAATTTATAATAATAAGAAATATATTTTAAACTAATAATACTAACAATGTTTTATATTTATATATATATATATATATATATATATATATATATATATTTTTTTTTTTTTTTTTTTTATTTTTAATTTTTTTTATATTACTTTTGGATGTTTTTAATATATTTTAATATTCTAAATCACTTTGGATGCGCTTCCAATTTGATTACTCCAAAGCTTTCAAACCACTTTAGATTCACTTCTAATTTGGTTAATCTAATGTTTCAAACCACTTTAGATGCACCTCTAATTTGGTTATTCCAAGTTTTTTAACCACTTTGGATGCACTTTCAATTTGGTTATTCCAATTTTTTTAATCACTTTGGATGCACTTGCAATTTGATTATTTTAATATTTCTAAACCACTTTAGATAAACTTCTAATTTGGTTATTCCAATGTTTTAAACCACTTTGGATGCACTTCCAATTTGGTTATTTTAATATTTTAAATCATTTTATATACATTTCTAATTCAATTATATTTATATTTTAAAATCACTTTGCATATATTTCTAATTTGGTCATTTTAAAATTATTGGAAATATCTTTTTATATTCATAATTCGGGTTTTACAAAATGTTACACTAAAATTAAAATCTTTTCTACTCACAAATAATTCTTATAAAAGTTTTCTATCGACAAACGTTTTCCAAAGAACTACGTGATCCCTAATTCTCCATTATTAATGGAGATACGTAGGACCGAGGTTAATCCTTGTCGGATTCATTTCCCAAAAATTCAAAATATTTCAAAAGTGTTTTCTAAATAGTCTTTTTGTCTAGAACTACGTGGTCCCTGATTTTCCATTTTAAATGGAAATACATAGGACCGGGGTTAATTATTGTCGGGTCCAAAAGTTAAAATATATATTTTTTGTTTCTTTTATACACTTTTAGTTTTACTTTTTGGCGAAAATAAACATTTATAAAATTACATCTATTTTGCATATTTGATTAAAGGTATCATCTTAGGACGGGCGTTGTAGGGTGCTAATACCTTCCCTACACGTAACCAATTCCCGAACCCAAAATCTGATTTTCGCATACCAACTCTTATTTTATGGTTTTTCACGAGTTTTCCAGAATAAACTATGGTGGTGACTCCAAACTCTGTTTTTCAACTATTTATCCCTTAGTCACCATCCCGTTACGATTTAGGTTGCGACACCGTGATAGGTTAAACCAAGTTGTAAAATTTATGGCTGACCATAAAGTGAGTTGGGTTTGACTCACTAATTTTCATCCCAACTCGTAGTTAGCCAATTGGTGTGAGCCAGGTTGGCGCACTTTGACACCCCTAAATGGTTGCCTTCGTGCATGTTTGCAAGTGGATGAAAATTGTAACACCCCCAGATCCTCTTGGGCTTACCAGGCATCCCACCTGCCACCCTCAAACCGGTTGTGTTAGGTCTGCAGCCCAATACACCCCAACCCATCACCCTTCTCCGTCCATT
>Ga0214542_1009128_pt1 | contig 15718 bp, 9 predicted proteins | sample CNSS1metaG_FD_160096 | JGI IMG/M metagenome (GOLD analysis project Ga0214542, IMG submission 160096) | Root nodule microbial communities from cowpea collected in UCLA plant growth center, Los Angeles, California, USA - CNSS1 | ecosystem: Host-associated > Plants > Roots > Nodule | place: USA... | reverse complement strand
TAAAGTTCAATGTAAAATATTAATTAAATGAACTTAATTTGGTTAAAAATATTTACTTGAAATATCAATTTTGATGGAAATATTTGTGTACATTTATACATAAATTAAATTTGATTTCAATTTGGAGAGGGACAAAATTGCTCATTTTTACAAAAATTGGGACTAAATTGAGACAAATTAAAATAAAGGGACCAAATTGAGACTAAGGAAATGACACGTGGCGTAATACTGACACGTGTCACTGTCACTATCACGTGGCACGATGACAGCTTGACACGTGGCAATTTTTTTTAATTTTTTAAAAAAAATTCAAAAAAAAATAATAAATAAAAAAAATTCAAAAAAAAAATAATAATAAAAAAATTCAAAAAATCGAGGAACTGACACTGGCACTCCCTCTAACGTCGTCAACGTTGACTTAACGGCAAGGGCAAACGTGAGACGTTTCAACAAAAAAGGGGACTATTTTGAAACTTTTAAAAATATGGGTACCATTTTAAGATTTTGACTCCAAAATGGAGACCAAAGGTATAATTAAACCATAAATTATCTATACCATAGAACTGATTAACTATAATTTACGTAGCTTTATTATTTGTATTGCTCTTTCAATATTATTTTCATTCCAACTATAAACTACACACTAAATATAAAAATAACAATATATTTTATTGAAACATTTTCTTAAAATTTGTAAACTAGTACAATATTAACTCAATAAAATAAAATATCTTCAGCAAAAAGAATGTAAAACGAATAATACAATAAACTTTGGTGCTTTGAACATGTTTAATTTGGCAAGTGGCAATGGCTTCATGTCTAATTCATTATTATCTAACACTGAGAAGAAGTGGTTGGAGGTTATATGTATTAATATATTTCGAGCATATCATTAATTATTTTGGTCAACATCTTATCCTAATAACGCGTGTTGTGGAATAATCTGAACCAATCAATACTTAAATATATATTAAATTTAATTTTTTTTTTTCATATTATTACATTTAATTCGTCTCTCAATACAGTAATTCATGTTATTTACGTGTCTGCCTTTTTCTGTTTTGAACTATATTCTAAAATTTAATTTTGTAATTTCAGTTTCCAATTTTATTAAACGTCAATACTTTATCCAAGCATTTAAAAATAAATTGGTCAAATGGTTAAATGTCTATGCTTTCACGACTTAAATTATATAACTAATTGTGACATGACATTGAGTTAATGACGTGATAATCAATATTAATAATATTAAAGGTTGAACCTTTAGTCGTGTAATATTGAATACGTGTTTTCTATATTTTTTTTAACTATGTTGTTTTTAGTCTTCAATAAAATTAAGGTTAATAAATAATAGAAGGTTGAGAATTTTAATTGTCATAACTTTTTCTTTTATATTCTACCGTCAATACAAAACCATGAATTCAAGTTAATTTAAAAAAAAAATCACGATATTCAATTAAGACTTTTGAAAAATATAAATATTTGTACTATTGTTATTAATATTATTACGATTTTCTTAAGAGTACATTGAAATTATGGTAGTATTCAATTATGAACTTTTACAACTTATAAAAGTGATATTTTTTATATTTAAAAATATATAAATTTTGATAAATTACTTTTAAGAAAGATTTAAACATTTCACTATGTTTTTTTTCCATAAAATTACAAATATCACTTTCTTAATCAAACACTCACTTTCAAACTTAACTTTCTTAGTCTTTCTTCTTCTTTTTCTTCGTTTTTGTTTTTCCAAACTATTGGTTCTTTTTTTTCATACACTCTTACCTCTCTTCTTTAAATGCACTTTATACTCAAAAAGTACGCGAAGACTTTCTTCTCAAGAAATGTCATTGGTGAATTTTGAGTCTTATCCTGTACCAAAAAAAAAATACTATATTTTTAACTATATTATTAAAACTCAAAACATGAATGCAATTTGCTGATATATTTTTCTTTATTCAAAAAATGTTATCTTTTTTATTAAACTCTTAGAATACGGGTGCTATTTTTTACAAATATTTATAAAAGTATTAATAAAAGATAATGACATAAAATTACAAATTGAACTAAATGAGCTGGTTTTTTTTTAAATACGATTGAGTTTTATAAATAAAAAAATAAGATAAGAAAGAGAGAGTAATAAATGAGTGAGAGATTTTGAAACACACACGAGGCAACGAGTTGATTGCATGTATGATTTTTGTTGGGTGTTATGCATACACGTATGCATTGTGCAGTTAATGTTTGAACCTTTTACGTATCTCTCTTCACATCCACACTTTCTTCATTATCCTCTGCATTTATTAAACCCACAGAAGCAGAGTTCTGCATTTTTGGTTGCAAAACAAGTGTGCGAAGAAGATCAAAAAGGAAAGTATAATATAAAGAATGAGATCATGCATGGAGACATTTTCTCCTGAGAAATATATGCATATGCAGATGTTTTCTTGAAGGGATAAATGCTCAATAATAATAATAATCTCAAAGATAAGGATATTATTCTCTTCAACTCATGTTTTCTGCCAACAACTATACTGCTCAATATTTATTCACCTATGGAATCACCCATACCTGCATGTCTCCCTCTTCTTTCAAATATATATATTGCTTTTGTTGGACACTTTTTCTTTCATGGTGTGTGGAAGATGCATGGTTGGTGTCAAATTAATCATCTTTGTTATTGTTGATATATTTGTCGAAAGCCTCACGTAGACAAGAAATAAAATTTTTTATAATATATAACCAGATACAAACTTCAATTCATAAATCGATTTTATAAAGTTAAATTAGATTTAAATTACATTTCTTTTAATAATAATTAATAAAAAAAATATAAACTTAAAAATTTTGTAAGTCTATTTCAATAATATATAGATTCAAAATACATATCAAAATTTCATTTTAGATAGATATTTTCTTTTAAATTTTATCTTATAAATAATTATTATTTTAAACAAAAATAATTACATTTATATTTTTATTCTTTAAATAACGAATAACTTAAATTTAATTACAATTACAATTTTAATTGTTATTTATTTAAATTTAATTATCTTTTAATAAAATTAATTATCTATAATAAAGAAGAGGACACACATGTAGGTAGCATGTGTTTTCATTAATATAGATTAAAAACTATTCTACGGCTATATGCCTATGGTTCATTCGTTAATTTGTAACGTGCATTTTTATGTGACATCCGGTGCATTTAAGATTTAATAAATATATTTCAATTTTTGTTATGAAGAATTATCGAATCCTATATCAACTAAAAATAAAATAAATTTATAATATAGAAGTTACAAAACTTCATTTTATAAAACCAATTTTGTAAAATTAACTTAGATTGAAATTCACTTTTTAATAACGAAAAAATTTCATTCATTATCAAATAAATATTCAAACCATTAATAAGAAACATGTGAATATATGATATTTGCAAAGCATGTGTTTGTTTTCGAGTATAATGAGGTTACTTTTGTTTTTATAGTATAACATCATCGTATTACAAAGGAAGAGTTTGAAAACTGGAACTGAACGTCCAAATTAATAATAACGGGAGGTTGGTTTTTTCTTTTAACTAATGCATTGATATGATTTAGGTGTGTTTTTCAGTAAGATTTCATCATGTTTCCATCACTGTAAACATTTTTCTATGACAACAATGCCTATATAATTTCTTGAAAAACTTTATTAAAAATAATTTCATTTTCTCATTAAATTTAGAGTTAAATATGTTGTTGGTCCCTTAACTTTCAGTAAATTTTGGAATTAGTTTATTTTGAAACTTTGGATCAATTTAGTCTTTCATCTTTCAATTGATGTGGATTTAGTCATTTTAATCAAATTTTGGTAAGTTTATTTGATGTTTCGTACGCATTTCAGAATTGCATTTGAGTTGTTTATATTGTTTGACACATTTTTGTTTCAATGTTGAGTCAAATACTATTATGAAGGGTGCTTGAAATATTAAATAAACTTAACAAAATTTGATTAAAAGAACTAAATCCTTGCATTTCAAAAAAGAAATGATTAAATTGGTCCAAAGTTTCAAAATAGACTCATTTCAAAATTCACTTTAGGTATAGGGATAAAAACATATTTAATCCTTAAATTTATTACTTTTTTGTTGTAAAAGTGGAATAAAAAAAATTCCTTAGTAATTAAGAACATTAATTATTTGAACCTTAAAAATAATAAAATGATAGTAGTTATGAAACATAATGAGTATATTGGTTCATTCTAACTAATGATAAAGTAGATGAAGAGGTTTACTTTAAGACTAATTAAATTCATTTTACAAAAATACATCAGACTTAAACATAGGAATGTCATCTTCCATTCATCATGTGCGACCAAAACAACGTGACTCTCAATACTTTTAGGATGAAATTACATTTTTAATATCATTTTAATTTAAAGTATCGAAATATAAAATAAATTGGTATGATTATCAACACAGTATATCGATTTCTTAATTATTTCCAACTTAATCACGTAAAAATAACAATAAAAAGAAGTATTTTGGCAATTTGAAAAGCGGTTTGTTATATATAATTTTAAGCTCCATTAAAAAATTTGTTAGCAACTCATTTTTATCATTGATAGATAATTTGCATACGTGTAGAAGAAGAAAATATTCATATTTATTGCCATAAACAGAAAATGTTTGAAAAATAAAAAAAAAATATATATATATATATATATATATATATATATATATATATATATACGATATAATTAGACATATTTATTTGATATTTTTATATAAATTGTAATTTTCTATGATAAATATGTGTTTTGAGGATATTTATAATTTGAATTAACTTCAGATTCTTGTAATAGGCTATTTATTGATAAATTATTTTACTTCCAACCATAATATGCTTTTTCACATAATGTTTTGATGTTAGTTTTATATTATATCTTATAATATTTTCATTAAAATGTATAATAAAGTAAAAATAGTGTCATTTTAAATATTTAAAATATATCAGCACTTTAAGTCCAATCTAATCCAACAAAAGTAATAAACGTTACTAAGGTAGATTCTAACTCTGGGTTGAATTGAGATTTAAGGCTAGTTAAACGTTATAAAATCAATTTATAATGTAAGGTTTGCATCCATTTTGTATAGCACACTTGTCTTATTTTTTGGTGATGTAGGATCTTCAATACACCCCCTCAAATCAATAGATGATTTGATAGTGGGTAGAATGATAAACTCAGCAAACAACAAATTTTACTGGGATAAATTACACTTCATAGTTCTGATATCATGTTAAGAAGTGAACTTTAAATTTAACTCAATATTACAAAATCAACTCATAACGAGGTTTGTATATACTTATTTATTGCAAACTTGTTTTATCTCTGGTCAATGTGAGATATCTAATATATCATCTTACACACAAAAATATATGCATATTGAACCCGAGACAAAATATAAATGGATAGCAATCCAACTAATAACTTAGAAACCTTGTGAGAAATAACTTTAGTGTTGTGACAATAATGTGTTTTTCACATTAAAATATCATTATGATTACTTCTAAAGGCTCTCATATTTAAATTAATGTTAATAAGAAATAGTAGGAGGTGAAAGTAGAGAATGTGTGGCATGTGATTTTTGTAAGTTTCTTCATCATCTTATCTTTCTTGCTTAAATGATAGGAAATGACAAATAGTGTGAATGTACAGAGATATTCTTGTGCATCAAATCTGGATGATTCAGTATTTTTTTTTTAATCGTTTTTGTTAGAGATCCCACGTTTGAGAAAGAAGAATAAAATAAGAAGAGTATTTTAAAAAGATTATAAGAAAAAAAAAATGAGAAAGGGGGGTGCTTTTAGAAATGAAGATAGGTGTGAAAGTCAATTACTATTCACAAATTCTCTCTGAATGCAGCACAGGTTCCTTCATCTTGAAGAACTATTGGTTTATTGCTATATTAGGCCCACAAAATTGTCTGCAAAATGTTAATAAACTATTGAATAGGATTTTCGTCCCTTTTCAGCTGCGGTCCACATGGGCTTCGGCTGGTCTTATTATTTTTCATTTTGGGCTCTGACCCACTTTTAGAAAGTAGATATTTAAAATAAACACTTATAACTTCAACCATTCCTAAATTAAAAATAAACACTCTAGATTTGGCCTTTTTTTTTTCACAATCATATAAAAGAAACATTAAATTATCTGAATAACTTGTTTTATCTAAAACGAACATTAAACTTCTATTATCAGATGAAGAGTTAGATTTTGTTCTCTGTTTCGGGTGTAGGGACCAAGCGTCTACTAAGAACCACTTCAATTTTACTCCTTTCCTCTTCAAGTCTCCTCTCTTTGCAATCTGCGATAGCTTCTTCACCAAGAAATCTTCCTCCTTGCTCGATTAGTTGAACAGACGATCGGGGTACCTGTCTAAAAGGCTCCGATGCTTAAGTCAGTTGATGGACCGATCGGTGTATAGGTATAACAGCGGTAATAAATGCGAATTAAAGATCCTTAATCACGACCCAATGATCCTTTAATCAAAATTACTGACTTGTTTAATGTTAATTAATCCAGCTGACTAGCCTTGTTTGGCCGATCGACCGATGACGGCTTGACTAGGCTAGTTATCTTCTGATTTTAACAACCTTAAGTGAATAATTAATCTATACGGTCGATCGACCGATGGTCATACGTAAGGCGCTACACGAATCACCTATAAGACTGATTGACTGATGTATCTCCATGGGTTGATGCGTGATCGACCTGGGGACCGATCAACTGATTGTCCTTACAAGTTAACGCGTGATTCGTCTGTGGGACCGATCGACCGATGGTCCTTTAGAGGTAACGAGCGCTTCGACTGTGGGACCGATCGACCGATGGTCCCTTAAAGGCTAACGCGTGATTCATACGTAGGGCCGATCGACCGATGGTCCCTTTTGGGATAGCGTGTGATATGTTTGTGGGGCCGATTGACCAATGGTGCTATATAGTTCATCTGTGGGGCCGATCGACCGATGGTCCTATTTTATACGCAAGCCCTCCTAGCCTTGTTCGATGGACCGGAGGACTGCGCGTTGCCGATGGTCCGATGGGACATACAGTACATTCTCCATTTAGGTTTAAAAAATGTTTAATGTTTTAGGAACCCTAAACATAAATGAAGTCTTGAATCGTAAAAATTTGTTAATTTTTACTATTATAAATGTATAATCCCATCTTTAAAATACAAACATCATCTTACAAAATCTTATAAATTAATTTTATAAAATCAAATTAAACTTAAATTTCATTTTCTAATAATACCCATGATTAGATTAAATTGATTTTGATACTCGCGTATGTAACTAACACTACCTGCAATCTCAACATAGGAGAAAAGATAAAGATCCAAAGGAAAAACAAAAACAATTAATGTAAACATTCGATTTGATCCTATGATGTCTCATAGGATTTATGTCACCCACAATTGAATATTAAAAAGAAAAAGAAAAGTGTCACTTTCGAGTCTGATAATTAAGAAGGCGAAGAAAATGTTGTGGAAAGAAATTGAGAGAGGCATAAGAAAGAGTAATGTAATAAAGTGGTGGTGTGGTTTGTACTAGGTGTGAGTTTGTGAGCTTAATTGAATCATAAGATACTGACGTGTGTATTGTTTGGTGGGTACCAAATAAACAAAGGGATCAAATATATGTTATTTTATTATTGAGGCATGCCACTTGGGAATCGAACACGAATCTAAAAAGGAACATCATAATCGGACTAATAACTCTTTCCTTCCCAAACGACTCAGTCAAAGTGGTCCACTACAACACCTTCGCAACATTCTCTATAAATTCTATTCTAAATTATTTTTCCCACTATCTTTTCAATATTTATATCTGTCATTAGTTTGTATTTTATAATAAAATACGACTTTTCAATCATATTTTATGAGAATATATGAATTGTTTATATTATTTAATATTTGAATTTTAATTGATAAATGTATTTAAAATATTAAATAAATTTTATAAAATTTGATTAAAAAAATTAAATTCATATATTTTTAAATATAAAAGATTAAATTGATTAAAATTTTTAAAAATGAAATAAATCTAAATTTTACTAAAAATTAAGAAGGACTAAAACATATTTAATCTTAAAAATATTTTTATTTCATATTATATACTTAAAAGTAAAGAAATAGTGTGTGGATTTTATGGATTAAAATAAAAATAAATTTTTTTTAGCCGTTAACGTTTCACCCAACTTAAATTCATGTCCAAAGAAAATGGGAGCATGTAAAAGTACCCTTTGTTTTGGGATAATTATTAGATACTCTTGAGTTGAGGCGAGTTGTGTCAATGGTTTTGACCAATTTCATGTCAAAATATAATATCGGATCTTTTACTTTAAGAAATAAATTGAGAATATTGAATTGTATGATGTAGGAAGATAAAAGAAAGTTAAATTTCATAAAATGATTTCTTATTTTGAGTAATGAAAAGAGAAGACGAATATAAAAGAAAGTGGTACTTACAGCATTATAAGTGATGTGATGAAAAAAAAAATTAAAATAAATAAAGTAAAAAATCATAAGAAAAATTTATAAGAATTTTTTTCAATGATAATAAAATATGAACTAAACTCACGTACAAACTTCACACTATATTTCATCTAAAATTATATAAGACTATAACTACTAAAAATTCTCATGTTACATGAGAATTTTTTTACAAATTTGTTAAAAAAAATTTGTAGGAAAATACTTTTTTCTGTTCTTTTTAGTAAGAATCTTAATTAGCAGGTAATGTTTTTGTGTGTAATTATTTTTTACAAAATTATAAAATTTGTAAGTATTTTTTACAAAATTTGTTGTAAAAAGTGTTTTATACAAAATATTTTGTAGAAAAATTGGCAGCAATTTCCTATAATTTTTTTTTCATAACAAAATTTATAAGTATTTTCTATATAAAAAAAATTTAAAACAAAATTAGCAAGAAATATGAGTTTTTTTAGTAATGTAAGTTTTTATATTTTAGAAAGAAAAAATATAAATGTAAAATGTGATGAAAAAAATAAAAACAAATAAAGTGAAAAAATATAAGAGAAATATATGAAGTGTTTTCTGAAGGAATTTGACAACTATAAAATTTGAACTAAAATCACACATGAAATTTAATACACTTCTGATTCAAAATTATAAAACAATAAGTCTATAATTTTTTTTTTAAAATATGCTATTTCTTTTTTTCATTTCTATTTAAGGTAAAACTTATATAATTCACACTCAGATTTTTACCATATACACACGTAAGGAAGTTATATAATCACCATTCAAACATCATAAAATATTTAAAAAGAAAAGGACGAGATTATGAAAGTAATCTAAATCCAACAAAATCAATAATGAAAACATGAAAAATCATACATTATCATTAACTTGCCTCTCAAAACACTCCCAAACAACATATGACAAACTTTGAAGCTGTAACATCCATAATTCATCAAAGTAAAAAATAATGAGAAAAGGAGGGAAGAAATTAAGAAGAGTCGTTCAATCCCATAATTTGTAGGTACAGTGGCGTACGTGTTGAAGATGAATGAATAAAAAGTCATGGTGGTGGAGCTTGATGTCCCACCCCAGGGCTATGCCCTGGACTTGTAGGGCGAAAAGCATCATCACTCTTTTCATCGTTTATGGCATACCAAGAACGAAGTGAGGGAGGTTGAGGACTCCTCAACAAGACTCTGGGAATATCTGGTGGTGGATGAAGGTTTTGCACCCTCGATGCATCATGCACTGATACACCAAAGTTATGTTGCAGCAGAAGAATAAGGAAGACGAGAGAGGTTAAAAACATGGTTTTTTCTGCCATGAAATTGAAGCTAATAATTAACAAGGTTTCAATGGAAGGAAGTGAATTAACACTAGCCCCTCTAGGGCTATTTAACATGACTGTTACGGTCCCACGTGCATTCATGGCGTTCAAGAAGCCTTCAACATGAACATAAAATAAGTGTTTGATGCACATGGTGATGACACCCCTTTTAAATATTCATGAATTTGCATAAATAGAAAGAAGTGAACATTGGAATACTTTCCAGATGAAGCAAGTTCAGAGTGCCTGCATTTTTTCTCACCACCATTCATTACAATGATTTTAAATTAGAGGGCATTGATCGTGATTAGACAACACTATCAACCCTTTAATTAACAGTTAACTTTCTCTCATTTCTTGTATATTATTATATATTATTATATATTATATATCGATCTAGAAGGATTTTTCTGCAATATATATATACATTCAGGTTATTAAGTTTTATAAGGAAAATGCTTGTTCCACTAAGTATATTATCAGTGTCTGATATGATTCTCCATTGTTACTTGCTCCACTTTTGCTTCATCATACTTACTCAATTTGGAGAACATCAAAATCAACAAATATATACACATGAAGAGAAAGAGGCAAGTCTGTCTATGGAATTTATTCTCAAACTATTGTTAAACAAATATTGCCATAAATGCTGAACCAAAACTGTATTCTTGTGTCAAAATGGGATTAAAAGTTTCTCATTATTATTAAATTCATTCTAGTTGAGTCAAGAAAAAGTATAATCTGATATCCAGCAAGATTAGTTTCATTTATTTTGATAATAATACGGATCAAATCTAGCAATAATCTCGTTTTTTTTCTTCTCTAGAGACTAGGTTATTATAGTTTAATTGTCTATAATAACATCAAGTGGTAAATTTTCATCAATAATTTTAAAAAATGAAATTAATATACACAAAATTTATAAATATTATCGTATCTTAATTATTAGTTTTGAAAAAAAATATAATTATTAAAAGGAAAACATATGAGAAATAAATCATAGTTAAATTCTGTTTATTAAAAAGGCACATAATTGATAATATTTTTATTTTATGTTCTTAAAAAGTCATTTCATATAATAAAATGATTTGAAAAGAAATAAAACCACTTAAATTAGTTAAACTATTAAGAATTTAAAAAACAACAACACATAACTATTCAAATGAAAGAAATATTTTTTTTACGAGAAACAATAAAAAAGCATATATAAAAAATATTATAAAACTATATTTTTTCCTCAACATATTATAAAACTATTATAAAACAAATATTTTACCATAAAATGAAACAAGAGAGAGTTAACTTTTTTTTCTTCAAAAATAAATAAAACAAATAAAAAAGAGTATAGACAAAAGGATAATGTGTTTTACCTCTTCTTTAAGCTTAACTCAATCTTATAAAATTGGTTTGTAAGATGCTTGCAATATACCATTTTAAGCCACTCTCTCATGTAGAAGCATATACATTTCTAAGATAGACCTGAGCTAATATTTTGATACCATATTAAAAATTGAACCTTAAGTCTAATTAAACTTCTCAAAATCAATTTGTAAAGTTGGAATTTACATTCATTTATACACCGTAAATTGGTATCATCTTTAGTAGATGCCAAGCTTACAACACACCCATATTGATGTATATACAATTTGAATGTGAGACTAAACAATAGTAATGATCCGATAGTGAGGAAAAACCAACAAATAAACTTTGTTATTCTAACTCATAATTTTGATACCATGTTAAAATAATAATAAAAATATATAAAATGAAACTTAATACTAGATGAGCACGTAGGATATGCATTTATAAATAGAAAAAAATATAAAAGATAGATTTAAAGTGGTTGTATTTGAAGCTAACAATGTAATATTATAACTAATATTATGTTAACCATATCTATTAGCAATGAAGTAGAGTATAAACAAAAAATAATAATATTTTTACTATAAAAAAGGCAATGAACAGACAGATTAGAAAATAATATAAAAAACATCTTGAACTTACTCTCATATTTGATGGTTGGGATATTAACTATTCACATGAATATATCTTAGTGATTATGGGTTATGTTTTAAAATAGGTAAATGTAGATGTACTCCAGAACACTGACCAAGTTGGTGATTAGTGACTGTGACACTCATTTTGATAGGTTATGTTTCATATGTTATGGTTATGGTCATGGTTATAGTTATGGTCATTGAAAGATTATAGTTATATATGGTTATATGACATTAGTCTTACACATATAAGACCTTAGATACCATTTTTACACTAAAACCTTAAAGCCATGTTGTTATGGGTCTTTATTCTTATATAGTGTTTAACTTTGTCTTTTCTATCCAATGTGGGACTTTTTGACTCACACTTGGACTATTTCCAACACATTATTTATATATAATGAGCAACATAAGAGGGTGGTTGATTGGTCTAGGTCAAGTGACCTCAAAATTGGTAAACCTAGGTTTTCCGAAATTTGCTTAGGAAGAAGAAGAAGTCGTCAGATTCCAATAGTAATATAATATTGTTGAAATGAAATTCAGACATTTGGAATGTTTCCATTGTATCTACGAAGGAAAGAAAAAGACAAAACCCACCTCTCACATTTTTTTCCTTTCTTTTTCATACAATAATAATAACACTCATAATAAAAACACATATCAAAGTGTGGCTGCCACTCAACGTCAATATCCACGCAACTTGCATGTATTTTTATGGGAGACACTAATCATTGAATTGAATCAATCAAATTCTTATAAATAATATTTTTAAACATATTTAACAAAATTAAAAATTCTTAACATTCAAACTAAAACTTACTTATTAAATTGAAAAATTTTCATGTAAATTGGCCTTCATGTGCAATGCTAAATTAACTGCAATGAATACAGTTTCGGATTTATTTTTCTTTTTGTAGTGTGGCTGTTACTCACTATTTCCTCTGGACTTTTAAGATCCTCCTTAATTAATTTAAGATTTTTATAATTATAGCACCCTTTATTAAAGAAATTTAATGGATATAAAATATACCTGTTTTTATATTAAAATATATTTATTTAATAAAATTTAGACTTTCTTGAGCCAATCTAGTATTTATTATCATCACTGTCTTTCTTTTTCTCTTCTTTTTGTTTTCTTTCTTTTGCATCTATGTACCTCATTTGTAGTAATTACTAATAAAGATAAAAATTAAAAAAAATAATGATATTTTGCTTTTTGTTTCACTGAAATTTTGAAAGAAGTTATTCCGTTTTAAACATACTTGAGCAAGCAGTTTTAGATGATCAAATAAGTTTGTTTTAAATCTGTAATCATAAAATAGGAAATAATAACTTTTTTTTTTTTCAGAATAGGATGAAATATTCTTAATTCATGACAACTGAAGTTGTCGTGAGTATGATCGGTTTTCAAGTAAAATTATTATATATGTTAACAACTTTAATTATGTATTTTTTTATTAAATATTTTTTTTTAAGTCCTAATGTTATACATGTCGATTTCATGAGTTTTAGCAATTTCACTCTATTTTCAAAAAGAAAAAGCTCACTAATACTATTTTACGACTGAGTTCAAAACAACTATTTTACTAAAAAGCTTCACAAGCTATTTGATTATTCAGGTTAAGCCAATTTCGGTTGACAAACTGTGAACAAAATTTAATAATATAGAATAATTTATAGATAAGTTTTAAAATAAATACTTCCTTTCCATTTTGTACGCTCATAATTTTAAAATAAAAAAAATAAATATGAATACTATGTTATATTTCTTACTCCACATTCTTGTTTCACGAAGTTCATTAGATAAAATTTTCTCCTCATTCATTATATCAACCTTTATGATAAATATTTGTACCTATTCTATTGTATCACAAACTCTTAACCACTTAATAAGATGAGTTTGCATTAAAAACTTCATAAGATAAGTTTTCAGTAAGTTCAAGTTTATTATTCATCAAGCTAGAATAATCAATAATTTCAAATATAACCATCGATGAAGAAGAAAAAGAGATAGTTATATATAAATATAATAAAAATATATGAAAAAGTTTGAAATTACATCTAATCTTAATAAATAAGTATTTAACTATTGATGATGTTAAATAAATGAAATCACTAAAAAAAAAAGAAGTGAAGATGAACTTCACGGGGAGGAAGTTCTTCAATATAACCTTATTTCATTATACTTTCTTCTCTTCTTCAATTTTTTTTTTCTAAACCAATTGAATAGTATTACATAAGTGATTGCTGACTCAAAGTTTTGTATTTCTAATACATAATTGCTCTTTTAGAAATATTATTCTCACTTAATTGAAAGAATAATTGAAAGAATGAAATGACTAGTTGAACAAAAAATCATTTTAGTTCCACTAAAGAATCATGTTGATTGAGTTAACTTGACTTCTCCATATTTTCATATATAGTTTATCTTTACAACTTGAATAAGTTAAAATTGAGGTAATCTTAGTGCATTAATATCATTGTTTTCTTCATTTTCATGTTTTTTTTTATACTCACATTTATTCTCCTAATCTATCTTTTTAACCAAATTTAACCAAATTTTTTTTAAAATATTATATGTGTGAATAAAATATTTAATCAATCTTTTTTTTCTATAATTATAAAATCGAAATAAAATTATGCAAAATTATTTATAAAAAAAAGTAAGTGAATATTATATTTAGTATTAAATGTAGATAAATATTAGAAATTATAATTACTAATTTAAAATTAAGAAAGGGTGAACTGATGGTAAAAATGAAACATAAAAATTTTTCCAGAAATTTTTTATCTTGAAAGTTGTTAATAAAAAGATTATTATGCACAATTTTAAGAACACTAAAAAATACAAAAAAATATCAAAGAAACATACAAAACATTGAAGCAACCTAAGTTAGATTTTTCACTATAATATTAGATTATCCGATTAAAAAAAATATCTATGCAACTAGAAAAAGATATACAAAACAAAAACATATTCAAGAAAGATTTACAAGTACACTCAACTACCTACACTAACACACCACGGAATTTAAATCAAGTTAAAAGAAATATATTAACTATTGGGACTAATTATATAACAAAAGATCTAAAGTATGAATCTTGAACAATTTTTCTTTCAAAAATTAATGAAATGCGTAAAAAAATCAAAAAGATTTCTAAATCACAATAGAGCTCTCTTGATTTGAAAGATATAAAAATTATATTTGTGAAAAGGATGAGAGTTTACCTTCTAAAGATCGACTATGTTTAAATATAACGGATTATTATATATTTTATGTAATTAGAAAACATCTTGAATCAACATAAATCATTATCATTGAACATATACTAATGCAAAAATAACATTTTATGACAACTTATTATTATGTCGAGAATAATTCATTCACATGGTGCAAGAATTGTAAATATGATAAAGCTTTTTATACTAATTATCACTAGAGGCAACATAGATTTCATAATAAAGTATAAAACTTTCTGTAAAATAAGATGAAATAGGGTTTTGGGATTAATCTCCCTTGTGTAAACCGTACACAAAGGACAGTTTATTTATATTGATAATGGGCCAAATCCCAGAAATACATAATGGGCTGAGCCCAACTATTAAACACAATATTATATCATCTAACACTCTCCCTCAAGCTGGTGCATACAAATCGTATGTACCAAGCTTGTTACAAAGATAATCAATTCTAGGTCCTCGAAGAGACTTAGTGAAAATATCTGCTAATTGATCATTTGAGTTGACAAACTCGGTCTTGATGTCCCCGGATAGGATTTTTTCTCGAATGAAGTGACAGTCAATTTCAATGTGTTTGGTCCTCTCATGAAAGACAGGATTAGAGCTAATATGAAGAGCAG
>Ga0214542_1009124_pt1 | contig 15726 bp, 18 predicted proteins | sample CNSS1metaG_FD_160096 | JGI IMG/M metagenome (GOLD analysis project Ga0214542, IMG submission 160096) | Root nodule microbial communities from cowpea collected in UCLA plant growth center, Los Angeles, California, USA - CNSS1 | ecosystem: Host-associated > Plants > Roots > Nodule | place: USA... | reverse complement strand
TTATGGCGGGGATATATTCATCCCCATCCCCATCCCCATACCCAATCAAAAAAATCGGGGATTCCCCATACCCATACCCATACCCAGTCAATGCGGGGATTCCCCGTCAAAACGGGGACGGGTTCGGGCAATACCCACGGGGACGGGTTTATTTGCCATCTCTAGTTGTCGGACCCTTCTAAGTCGTGGGGTCTGTCTGGGTCGTCGGGCTCGTCCTAGTCGTCAGGCTCGTCCGGGTCCTCAGGCCTGTCTTGGTCGTCGGGCTCGTCTAGGTCATCGGGTCCGTTCGGGTTGTCGGGTCCGTCCGGGTCGTTGGCTCCATTCCAGTCATCGATCTTGTCTGGGTCGTCGGGCTCGTTCGGGTCTTTGGGCCCGTCCGGGTCGTCTGGCCTATTCGGGTCGTCGTGCTTGTCCAGTTTGTTGGGCCTGTCCCACAGATAATATATTTTAAAAAATAATATATTTTTCATGTTGAAGCGCCTTGACCCACATGGCTTTTGTGGAGTTTTTGGCCTTGTGGGCTTCTTTGATGGGGGCTTTTTTTCAATGTGGGTTTTTTTAGCCCTAGCCCACATGGGTTAGGGCCAAGCCTTGTGGGTTGGGCCAAATTGACACCTCTATGTATGTTATGTTTTTGTAAGGTTAAGCCAATTTGAAAAAGTCATGACAATAAAACCGTGTGTCTTTTTATTTTAAAACATACAAATTGAAAAAACAAAAAACTTCATTAAGTCACAACAACAATCCTTTTAGTAACAATGATTTCATCTTTTTAAGTATGAGTGTCAATATAAGTTTGTGCTTGAGAATTAGATTGAATAATGTAAATAATGTAAATATTATCAATAGTAATCAAGTTGAGTAACTGTCATAACACTCCATTTGGATGTCCATTGACCAGCGAATGTGTCTCGTTAAAAGCTTGCTAGAAAAAACCCTTTGGGATAAAAACCTAATGAAGGAAAAAGAGTACATCATTCTTAATCACACACCGTAACGCCAGGTGGAGTTCTCAATACGAACATGGTTTGTAACGTCCCAAGACTACCAAACTCGTCAGTGAATTACTAAGGAGGGCAATCTATCTGAACCTATTCGTACTGGCCACAACCAGCACAGTCTCACCTGTAACATTCGCCAGCCCGAGCTCAACTCAAGAGTTCCTCGTGTTCATATGCCATCCCGAGCTCAACTCGAGGGATGCCATTCCGAGCCACAACTAAAGGAATGCCACGTGCTTAACCCCTATCCCGAGCTCAACTCAAGGGATACGTTCCGAGCCACAACTCAAGGAACACCAGCAAGCCGACCTTTAAGGTGTCATAGAAGTCTTGTAGATCACACACACAGTACCAGCAACTCAGTGCTATTACAGCAAAAATCGGCTAGCGTAGGGCACGTAGTGCCAGGCGCTGCCACCTCCAAACCGCCTAGCGGGGGACACATACCGCCAGGCGCAAAGCGCCTCATCCCTCATTGCCCTACACCTATCGCCTGGCGGGACGCTCTCTGCCGCCAGGCGCCATGCGTGCAAGTTGCTCTCTGAATCACCGCTATCGCCTGGCGGTTCGCACACCACTGCCAGGCGCATTATTAGTAGTTGCAGAAATGTGAAAATTGATTTAGGTTCTGGCTGACTTTCTCACATCCTCACTCACAGTTTCACCCCAACAGTTCCATTGCCATGTCATTGTGCACCCCAAGAGTGCCTATAATACTCTATCACCAACAGAATTATCAAGGTAAGAGTTCCTCAATTCAAATTTTGTTAATAGTCATCCTTAGTGTCACTTACTCCTAACTCTATCATATGCCTTCTACAAATGATATGAACTCCACTTGCCATAGAATTGAACCACTACTGATATCACCCCAATTTCCCCATGGGTCAAATTTACCTCAAGATATTAATCTCTCCCAAGGTCTAACAAGCTTACTTGGTTTCATCTGATTTATTATATATATTTGCATGAGCTCTTACTTCTCATATCATTAGCACATCGTAATGACTTCTCGGTGTTATCTAACTAGTCACTCAAAATCATCATTTACACTTCTTTGAATGTCACTCCATATTCCCCTACGTCTACTACATTATAAAATCCCTCACTTCCCCAAATAATGAATAAATTCTCCTTTCTCAATTGTGCAAGTCCTCACCAAGGCCTACATCTAAATATTGTCTCTAACCCTGCACTTATTAAGCACCTAACTTTCCAAGATCACAGAACCATCACAACACCCGCAATCACGTCAAGATAGCTACCTCTGCGATGGTGCTTGGTGGCAAGCCCCGTGTCGCCAAGTGGTGCGTAAGATTTCTGGGCAACCCAGAATTTGTTCCACCTTACGAGAACTCCCAAAAATTTCCCAGTTTGTCTTCTTCTTGCCCATTTCCTACAGTCCTCACTCGAATTTCCCTACATTCAGACTTGCGTACAACCCACACTCAAACCTTACCAATTTCCACTAGAATTTCACCCCCAATTGAAACTCGCAGCAATCACCCCCAAGGCTTTCCAACCCTAACGCTATTTGCACTGTTCCATCGATTTTAACCTTCAATTACGTGAAATTCAAGGAAGTTTGATATTAAATCATCACTTAACAAATGAAACTAACTCTCCCTCCGATCAGAGTCATCCCAGAACGCACGAACATCAAAATCGAACCAAAAGACTCGCATCGCCTGCGGTTCAATCAACACCGCCATGCCATTTATCTAGAGAACCCAAAAACTGGGTACAAAGCTATGCGTCGCCTGGCGGCCTAGCCCGTGCTGCCAGGCGGTTCCACCTCTGGAACCCCAAAATTCCCCAGAAATGATGAGTCGCCTGGCTGGAATTCATCACCCATCAGGTGATTTTTGGAAAATTCCAAAAACACGAAAATTTACAACAAGCAGAGTATATTCATGCAATTTACTATACATTCCATGCAAATAACAATACGAAAATATGAGGGATAGTTACAGCTCCTCTAACCTGGAATCCTTAGCTTAAACTTTGAGAAAAATCTTTGATTCCTCCTTGCTCCCAATGACTTGCCTTAGTTCTCTTTGATCTAACCTCTATGCTTCACTCACAACACCAATTCACACTGAATTCCTTCTCTTTAAGTGCAGAACCATGATAGGTTCAGAAAACCCTCTTCCTCACCTCTAATTGGCCTTTTATTGGGTCTTAATTATGGTTAATTCACCAAAACGAAAATGAAGTGTAATGGTGATGTTAATTACCATTCAATGGTTCATTATAATTTGTTTTTCAAGCCACCCTTGGCTGTTCCTTGGCCAGCTAGGGTTTCCATGCCCTTTCACCATGCCAAAGGAAATTTTGGCAAAAAGAAAGTTTAGTTTGGGTTCACCAAGGTTCGAACCCATACCAAACCAATTGTCAATTCAATGCCTAATCATTCAACCAATTCATGTTTCATGACGATTAATATAATTTTGTGATTATACCATCACTCAACAGGATCAAGCATATTTTTAAAATAAATTAAATACACAAAAATAGGCATACATAAGACTTGAACCCTAGTCCTCTCACACAATTAAGTACTCTCAACCACTTAAGCTAGTACTTTTCCATGTCACATTAATCAATATTAAAGGCCATAAAGGCTCCCACTACCAGCATTTATTAATTAATTAATTAATTAAATTCCACGGGTCTTACACTATGTCCAGTTGTTAATCTCTTCAAATAAGAAGATTAACTCAATCACTAACAAATATTATATTACAATCAGATAACGAAAGAATAGGGAAAGAAAATAACTCTCTTTGAAGACCTAAGAGATGAGAAACCTTTCTCTGAATCACACAGAGAACTTGACCTAGCTTTCCTAGCAACAACAACAACACTCAAACTCCTAGAAACCCTCTTAGGAAAAGTTATCGCTCTACCCACACTAGGTTTTTCAAAGCACTTTTGAGAACACTTAGAGAACTCTCTTGGCAGTCACAACACTAGCACTCTAGCTTCTAAAAAAGGTTAGTTTGAAGTAACTCTGATGTTCCTTAAATAGGGGTTTCAAAAATTAGGTCAAAACTAAACATTCACGTTCAAACTGACAGGGATAATCGATTATCACTAGTGATAATCGATTATTCCAGTGTGTTTTCTGAAAACAAAACTTTGAGCAGATAATCGATTATTTGAGGCTGATAATCGATTATTCTAGTGCTTTTTCGAAAAAATTGATCTCAACTAAGGATAATCGATTATGCTAAGTGATAATCGATTATCACATTGATTTTTTACAAAAATGCAAGAGTTAGAAATCCTAGAATCAAGTCCTCTAATTAAGCTAGTTACCTCTTCACGTCGGGTAGTGGAGATAAGAAAGAATTCTTCAAGTCTCTGGTTTAAGTTTAAAATGTTATCCTCTAGAGAAGAGGATGAGCCACCAACCCCACTAGATGAACTAATATTGGTGTCAACAGGATGGACAAGAGCAGGAGGGATTTTCTTCCTCTTCATTTTTAGAAGGTGGCATGTCATCCTTGTGAATGTAAGTGTTTCCAAAAGGAATAAACTTCATTTGTTTCAATGAGTTTTCTGCAATTTTGTTTGCATAAGTGGTTTTATGAGATTGTTTATCAGATACATTGACGCCTTTGTACTCACAAATGCGAGAGATAAGCAGAGAATAAGGGAGTGGATATTGAGGGAGCTGATTTGCTTTAAGCATTGTGTCAAGGATGATACTTGGCCATTGGATAGGAATATGATTAAGCATAACATAATCACGAGATCAACTTCACTACACTATGCATGATTTGTACCACGGGGGCATAAAATACAGACAATGAGATAATGAATAAGATGCTCATCAACTTTGAGAGGGCCTGCTAGCAATTGTCTGCCTATTTCTTGATCAGGTTTTCTAAAAAATGACCTATAGGCAAAAGTTATGTTAAACCCTTCAATACCTGCAGTTAGGATTAGAGAGGTGACATCATGATTGGGAAATTAAGCAACATTTTCCTAGATATCATCATCTAAAATGATATCTGTAACATCCCAACTAGATATTACTTATTTAAAATCAAGAAAATAAAAAAAGAATATCAAACGTCAAATCTTTTATTATTTCTAACGCGAAAAATTTAAAATATCATTAAACGCGTCAAAACTATTATATGAAAGTAATTAAGATCTTTACAATTTTCCAAAATCCAAATAAAATAGCAACGACATAAATAAATTCCTAGCTTCAACCCAAGCTATTCCCTTTCTTTGTCTGAGGCATTACAACATCACCTGCATCATCAATTGCTCCCGTGTAAAGAATTACACGATCATCGCCAAACACAACAAAAAGGGTGAGCTCACAAATATAAGAAAACATATTAATTCAATAATATAAATACACCCAGTTATATTATCATAGTTAGACTTTGGTCAAGTTCTTAATACCCCAAGGCTTTTCAAACTCCAACTCCCATAACAAGGTTAGCCATGGACTCAGTATTTATGATGCTCACACGAACCTGCCTTCTCGTGGTCCTGCCTCTATGAACCTGCCTGCTCGTGGTCCTTCCTCCATCAGCCACAAACCTCCCCGCACGTGGCATCTCTCAAATGTGAGCACGGAACATACGAACCTACCTCGCTCGTATCCTCACATGAGAGTAACTAAGTATGAACCTCCCTGCTAATACCATCACATGTTAACCACCATCCATGAACCTACCTGCTCATGGCACCACATCTCTAGATCCAAGTTCGCATCAAGGCGTACAAACAACACACACAAACTGCACTAAATTCGCTTGGACTAGAAGCCTTAGCGAGCGTGCTATAGGGACTCACAGTGAAGTCTCACTTAAGCGAGTCTCTTCTCGCCTGGGCGAGATCGCCCTTCGCCTAACACCAAAACTCTCGCCTAGGCGGCGAGTTAAGCAAAACCATAAGACCCTGCCCAACTTCTCGCTTAAGCGAGAACCCCTCGCCTGAGCGAGATGCTCCGTCGCCCAAAAAAAATAAAGCTCTCCACCTAAGCAAAGTGCTCCAGTAGAACCACTCAACACTTACAAGTGCTCGCTTAGGCGAATAACGCTCGCTTGAGTGAGATGCTCGCATACAACCAGTCTCGCGTTTCTGATATTTTCGCCTAGGCGAGCCTTGCTCGCTTGAGCGAGAATATCAGAAACCTGCACTGTTATGCACATGAAAAACCAGAAACCATGCCCAATTCATATCCCAAAATTAATAACTTGCAAATTGGAAACAAGCACAACACTTATGGCATAAACATGACCCAATAAAATTCCCCATCTCGAGTTTAAACCATAAACAACATATAAAGCGCAGAAAAACCATCATATTCATACAATTGGGTAAGAATTTCGATCAAACCCTATCAAGGCACTCCAACCCCAATTTCACATCACATATAGCACGAAAATTCATGGCCAAACACTTTCATACATGCATTTTAGAGTACACAAAATTGATAATCATATAGCATGCGAAGGAACTCCCCTAACCTGGAATTCCTTGCTCCAATTGGGTCTTCTACACTTAGCTTTGTAATACCTCAAGAACCTTCCTTTGCTCTTCTAAAAATTCAGCTCTCTTGATTCTCTCTGACTCTCTTTTCACTCCAAATTCGTGCTCTCTTTTCACTCTAGGTTTCAGACTTCAAAAACCCTCATAATTACCTAAATTTCCCCTCTTATATGGTTCCTAATTGTGGTAAATGGCAAAAAAACGAAAAATAGCCTTTTTAATGTCTATAATTACCTTTCATAGGCCATTATGGACTGTTTTCCTGCTCCTTTGGCTGCCCATTGCCTCTAGGGTTTTCCCACCCTTTCACATTCAAGTCACAATTATATTAGCAAAAATAAATGAATCAATTTTGTTCTCAACAAGGTTTGAACACACAACCCAAGTCCTCTCACACAATCAAGTACTCTCAACCACTTGAGCTAGTACTTTTCCACATCATAACAATTAACATTAATGTCATAAAGGCTTCTACTACCCGCATTTATTAAATAATTATTTATTTAATTATTTAAATTTCTCGGGTCTTACAATATCCACTCCTTTCACCTTGGTAAACCCCACTTCATCTTTGAATTTGTAATTGTAGTAGAAGGCTCGTACTAAGTCAGGATAGTAGGTACTCTACATTTCTGTGAAGAACTTCATCCCTTGTTCAGCAAGTAAAACATGGATTGTAAAACGTCAATTGACAAACCATTGGGACTTGATAAATTTGGGAGTGATGAGGGGCTTGTCTTTCCATAGGGTGATAAATTTGGATCTTCTCTCTTCATCTGAAATCCATCCTTCAATATAGGTTGTGCGAGATGCAGTTGGAGGTTGAGTGGTACGAGATGCAGTTCTTCTGCGGGTAGGAATCTTCCTACGAGATGCTTCAGCCATTGTCCAAGTGGAGGAGAAAGGAAGCTTGAAGGTTTTAAAGAAAATGGAGAGTTCTTATGCTTTGGAGGTGTGAAAAGGGTGTAATAGTGACCAAAGTGGCTTTCATTTATAGGGAAGGATCTCTAACGACCATATGCACGAATTTTAATGCAAATCTAGTCATTAAAATGGCTATTTTTTGAAATATTTTGGTCCAATGACTCGTGATAATCAATTATTGTTTCAAAAAATGAGTAAAACATTAATCCTGAGGAACCGATAATTGATTATCTTAAGTGATAATCGATTATTCCAGAATGGTTTGACACTTTGGTTCAGAAGTTGTGATAATTGATTATTGAGTGCAATAATCGATTATTCTAGAAAGTTTTGGAATTTGTAAGGGAGGATGATAATCGATTATTGAACAGGATAATCGATTATTGACGCGCTGATTTTCAGATTTTGAAAGAATTTTGAGTTTTGGCAAATTTAAGAGATCTCTAGTATGCCCAAGTCTCTCTTTAGTTCATAAAATCTATCTTTAGCTAAAGGTTTGGTAAAAATATCAACTAATTGATGCTTGGTATCTACATATTCTATCATACAATTTCCTTTGTTCATATGATCCCTCAAAAAGTGAATTCTAATTTCTATGTGCTTTGTTCTAGAGTGCATTATGGGATTTTTTGTTAAGTTTATGGCACTCGTATTATCACACTTTAGAGGTATATGATTTAGATAGATATTGTAATCCTCTAATTGTTGTTTCATCCATAGGAATTGGGCACAACAATTGCCAGTAGCAATGTATTTAGCTTCAATGGTTGATAAAGCTACACAAACTTGTTTCTTGGAGTGCCAAGAGACTAATGAACATCCTAAAAGATGACAAGTACCACTGGTATTCTTTTTATCAATTTTACAGCCACCATAATCAACATCAGAATAATCAATTAAACTAGGGGAGGCTCCTGAAGAATACCAAAGTCCAAAATAAGCAGTTCCTTTTAAGTATTTTAAAATTCTTTTTACAGTAGTAAGATGTGATTCTTTTGGATTTGCTTGAAAACGAGCACACACACATACAAATTGCATAATACCAGGCCTACTTGTTGTAAGATATAACAAAGAACCTATCATACCTCTAAACATAGTCTGATTTACCTCTATACTTGATTCATCTTTGTCTAAATAACAAGAGGTTCCCATAGGAGTACTTGCTTCCTTAGGAGTATCCATTCCAAATTTCTTAAGTACTTCTTTACAGTACTTAGATTGAGAAATGAAGGTTCCATTTTCCATTTGCTTAATTTGCAGACCCAAAAAGAATGTCAATTCACCTATCATTGACATTTCAAACTCTCCCTGCATTATACTTGTAAAACCCTTACATAGAGAATTATCAGTAGATCCAAATATTATTATCATTTACATAAATTTGAACTAGCAAAATATGTTCACGTACTCTTTTAATAAACAGAGTTAAATCAATTCTTCCTCTTTCAAAATCATTTTCTAACAAAAATGTGCTTAATCGTTCATACCAAGATCTAGGTGCTTGTTTTAATCCATACAATGCTTTCTTCAATTTATAAATGTGATTTGGAAATTTATAATCCTCAAAACTAGGGGGTTGTTCAACATACACATCTTCTTTAATAAATTCATTTAAGAAGGCACTTTTAACATCCATCTGATACAGTTTAAATTTCATGAGAGAAGCATAAACAAGAAGTAAACGTATAACTTCTAACCTTGCAACTGAAGCATATGTCTCATCATAATCTATACCTTCTTCTTGTCTGTATCCTTTTGCTACAAGTCTGGCTTTGTTCTTAGTGATGTTTCCATCTTCATCCAGCTTGTTTATGAACACCCACTTTGTTCCTATGACTTGGTGTGAATCATCCCTAGGAATGAGTTCCCAAACTTCATTCCTTTCAAATTGATTAAGCTCTTCTTGCATTGCAATGCACCATTGATCGTCTTGAAGAGCTTCTTCTACATTTTTAGGTTCTATCTGTGAAACAAAAGCAATAGTCGTACAGAAATCTGAAATATTTCTAGTTACTACTCCCTTTGATATATCTCCAATAACATTTTCCAGAGACAATCCTCTAGGTGATTTCCAGCTTTTGACAAGATCTTCAGGTTCAACCAATGGATTCTCATTTAGGTACATCTCATCAAGAGCTTCTTTAAGATATTCTTCATCCCCTGCATTTGTTTTATTTGGCTTAAGAGGATTCTCCTCAAGGTCCACAATTTCATCAAAAACAACATGCATAGATTTTTCTACATTCAAAATTCTTCTATTAAAAACTCTATAGACTTTACTGGTCAATGAATATCCTAAGAAAATAGCTTCATCTGCTTTAGAATCAAATTTACCCAAATTTTCTTTTTCATTATTTAAGACAAAACATTTGCATCCAAATATTTTTAAATGTGCTACATTAGGCTTTTTTCCTTTAAACAATTGATAAGGGGTACTTTTCAAGATAGGTCTAATGAGCATTCTATTTAGTACATAACAAGTCGTGCTCACAACATCAGCCCAAAAGGATTTAGGCACTTCATATTCATTCAACATTATGCGAGCTAGTTGCTCTAAGGATCTATTTTTCCTTTCTACAACTCCATTTTGTTAAGGAATTCTAGTTGCAGAAAAATTATGCATAATCCCATTTTCTTCACAAAATTTTTCAAACAATTTATTTTGAAATTCCCCACCATGATCACTTCTCAAAACTTTAATTTTCAAATCTTTTTCATTTTGAATCACTTTTGCAAATTTCTTAAAAGCTTTAAAAGCCTCACTTTTTAGTGTGAGAAAGAAAGTTCAAGTATGGAGGGACGGGTCGTGGTCTCGAATCAGGACAGGAGGGTTGTGTGGTGGGGTTGACAGTGGTGGGTGCGTAATCATTGCAGAATTATGGAGGGTTTGCATTTCCTCCATACGAACGTAGTTGGTGGCATGCAACTTCAACGTGTGCATAGAGGCAGGTGAATGAAGGTAGACGTTGTTGGCGAAGGGGCTGGGTTGCAGGGTGAGGGCCATGCACTGGAGAATAATTTCTTGGTTGAGGTGTGGGGTGCGAAGGGCAGCCTTGCTGAAGCGATCGATGAATGCCCAGAGCGTCTCACCTTGTTCTTGCCTGACGCCGAGGAGGGAGATTGTAGTAGTTTGGTGTGGGCGACTGCCAGCAAAATGAGTTGTAAACATGTGTGAGAGGGTGTCGAAGTTGTCGATAGAGTAAGGTGGGAGGGTCGTGAACCATTCACGAGCGGGGCATTTGAGGGTGGTGGGAAAAGCTTTGCAGAAGACGACGTCTTGGGAGGTGTATAGGGCGACGTGGGTGATGTAGACTTTAAGGTGTTCGTCGGGGTCGGTTTCACCAGTGTAACGCTACAGTGTGAAGGGTTCCCACTGGGTGAGGAGGGGGGTGTTAGCGATGAAGTCGATGAAAGGGTGACGACGTCTGGGTTGGTGGGATGGGAGTGGGTGAGGGGGGATGGGATGGTGGACAAAGGTGGGAAAGGTGGAGGTGAAGTTGTGAGGGGGATGTGGGTTGTAGGGAGGTGGTGAGAGTTGTATGGTGGGATATAAGTAATATGTAGGGTGGTGGGCATGTTGTAGGGAACATGAGTGGTGGGGAGGGTAGCGACGGGGTGGGAGCCGCGGTGTGCCCTGGGAGGGTGGAGGGGAAGTGAGTGGGATGGGCTGAGAGGATGAGAGTTTGCTGGGTGGTGGTGAAGGCGTGTGGGGTAGGATTGTACTCTCTTTCCTCTTCCGTGGGCTGGAAAGTCGGGGACCCTACAACTTCAGATGCTTCCTTGGCCTTTCCCTTTTGAGTGGGATCGGCTTCGATCTTTCGCCTAAGGCAAGAGTTTTCCTATCGCAGTGCTTCCATCTCATCAGCGCTGCGCTTCTTCAGATCAGCCAGCTCCTGTTGCATCTTGGCTTGACCGTCTAGGATGGTGGCCAGATCCGGAGTGATGTTAACGGGTCCTGAGGGGCCAGTGCCAACTTGCTTGTTAACTCCTGCTCTACTACGGGTTGAAACCATCTTCGGAGAAAATGGGTAGTAAAGTGCTATCTCGTGCCCCACGGTGGGCGCCAATTGTTCCTGCAGAGAACAAATAGGATACATTAGGCACAAGTGTCACCTTACCTATATAGTCCGCTATCTCCTCAGTTGGCCTCTTCCCGGTTGGCACATGTCTGCTTGGACCCGGGAGGGGTTACCTGCAGAAGGGACTCCGAAGCTTAAGTCAGCGAAGGCTCTTAGAAAGTCAAATCAGGTGATTAATGAGTAATGAATGCGTACCTTTAATTCGTGGGGTCCATGTATATTTATAGATTATTAATTATGTTTGACCATTCCATGGGCTGGGCCCTGGTTTGGGCCATAGGTGGGCTTGGGCCTTAGCCTAGGCCCTTAGTCTTGATTATTGTGGGCTTACTGGATTTTAGGAGTGCTTTGATTTTGTCAAGTTTCTTAGAGTGGTTGGTGTAGGCCGATTACCCCTTTAGCGGCTTATGCCGCCATTGCTCACATGTCGTCTTAGGCTGGTTATTCCTTTAGCGTCTTAGGTTATCGGTTTAGGCCGGTTAGGCTTAGGTCAGCCTAGGCCGGTTACCTGAATTGCTTTGCGTATATATATATGGTGATCATTTATTATTATTATTTGGTTGAATTGGTTAGGTGTGGTACACCAGTCCCCCAGCCTTTGCCGATATAAGTATGTTGGTGAAGGATGATATGTGTTGATGTGCTAGCGAGGTCGGCTAGGTGTGATACAAATAACAAGATTATAGTAATTTCCCCCAAAACTTTTTTATCCTAGAAGGACTAAACAAATCCATTTGCAAAAGTTCTAATGGCTTTGAAGTGAAATCACATTTTTTGAATGAAATGATGATTTTACTTTTTCCTTTTTGACAAGTAGCAAATAATTTATCTTTTTCAAACTTTATTTTTAGCAATCCAATTACTAATTATTTAGATATTAGTTTGTTTAAATGTTGCATATGAATATGAACAGCTCATTTATGCCACAACCATGGATTTTCTTCTTTAACAACCAAACAAGTTATATCACTAGATGATGCATTATGAAGATCAATCAAGTAGATGTTATTATGTCTCATACCTTTCAAGGCAACTTCCTCAGAGTCCTTTTGATGAATGGTGCAGTAGTCACTCTCAAAGATGACTTTGAGTCCTTTACCACATAATTGACTTATGCTGAGAAGATTGTGCTTTAATCCTTCCACAAATAGCACATCCTTGATCTGCAATGTATTTCCTCCACCAACATCACCCGTTCCAAGTATTTTTCCTTTGTTGTTATCCCCATATGTAACAAATCCTTGTTACTTTCTTTTAAAGTTCTTAAACTTCCTTTTATCTTCAGTCATGTGCCTTGAATAACCATTGTCAACATACCACATTGATTTCCTGGATTTAGAAGTCATCTGCAAAATAAGGAAACAATTTCTTTAGGTCCCCAACAACTTGTTCGGGTCTGTCAACACCCAATTTTGTCCGGGTTATAATGTATTATTTTTTTTTTCTTTTTCTTTTCCCTTATCTTATTTTACTTTTATTTTGTTGTTTTTTTTTTCATCTTATTTTACTTTTATTTTATTTTATTTTATTTTTATTTTTGTTTTTTTTATTTTTGTTTTGTTTTTATTTTTATTTTTATTTTTATTTTTATTTTTATTTTTATTTTATTTTAATTTTAATTTTAATTTTAATTTTAATTTAATTTTAATTTTAATTTTAATTTTAATTTTAATTTATATTTATATTTATATTTATATTTATATTTATATTTATATTTATATTTATATTTATATTCATATTTATATTTATATTTATATTTATATTTATATTTATATTTATATTTATATTTATATTTATATTTATATTTATATTTATATTTATATTTATATTTATATTTATATTTATATTTATATTTATATTTAAATTTAAATTCAAATTTAAATTTAAATTTAAATTTAAATTTAAATTTAAATTTTATTTTATTATATTTTATTACTCGTTTTATTCTTATTTTATTTATTTTTATTTTATTTTATTTATAATTTTCTTTATATTCATTTTTTACTTTTTATTATTTAAGAAAAAGAATATAGATTAAAAAAATAATCATAAGAGAAGGAAGATTGCAAAGATCTATTGTCTGAACTTTAGTACGCTTAGGCCTTTTCCCATTTGGAGCTTGTTTCCATGCGTTAGTAACTTTGTTAGAGCCATTGGTGATTCATTTCACTAGATCCACCTGTACCTCGACAATTCAAGAAAGGCAATCTATTATTATCCAAGCACCTTCCCCTTTTCCCTACAAAAATGAGAAAGTTATCCTTTGGAAATATGGTGCATGCGTGTTGGGTGAGGAACAACGGGTAGGTGGTCAACCTATCAATGGTGGAAAATATATCAGGCATCGGTGGAATGACGAGGAGTGGTCGAATCTTTATGCCTCCAAACTTGGTGAAAGATGGAGCTGGTAGTGGTGAATCAATGAATACCAAAAAGGCTAAGGAACTCTTGAAAGGGAAGACCATCTAAATCGACGAGGGTCTAAGAAAAGATGATGGGAAAGAAGTATCTAATGAGGAGGCTTGAGAGTTCTTGAAGTTCATACAACAAAGCGAGTATAAAGTGGTCGAACAATGGAACTGCATGCCTGCTCGAATCTCACTTTTAGAACTACTCATGCATTCAACCTCCCATTGAAAGTTGTTAATGAAGATAATTAGTGGAGCGCATGTGGAGCAAAATATTTCTCTGGACAGTTTTGAGGGAATTGTTAGCAATATCACTGCTAACAATTACCTCACTTTTACTGATGAGGAGATACCTACTGAAGGGAGGGGACACAACAAGGCCCTTCATGTCTCTGTAAAATGCTTGGATCATGTCATAGCACACATATTAATCGACAATGGATCTTCCTTGAATGTAATGCCGAAAGCAACATTGGGAAAGCTACCGTGTGAAGGTATTCACATGAAACCAAGCGCATTGATAGTGAGAGCTTTTGATGGGAGTAAAAGAGAAGTAATGGGAGAGGTAGAATTGCCAATCCAAATAGGGCCATGTGTCTTTCAAGTAACTTTCCAAGTGATGGACATCCTCCCAGCATATAGTTGCTTGTTGGGTCATCCTTGGATTCACTCAACGGGTGTGATACCTTCAACCTTGCACCAAAAGTTAAAATATGTCATGGGTGATAAATTAGTGATTGTTTCGGGGGAGAAAGATATTTTGGTGAGTGAGCCTTCATCTTCTCACTATATTGAAGCAGCGGAGGAAACCCTCGAGACATCCTTCCAATCTTTGGAAATTGTGGGTAATGCCTATGTGAAGCTCTTTCCAATGAACCCACACTTGTCGCATACTTCCCTTATGACGACCAAGGTCATGTTGAAAGAAGGATATGAGTATGGAAAAAGGCTAGGCAAGTACGAGCAAGAATTGACATATCCTTTAGAGGTCACCGAGAAAAAGAATAAATATGACCTTGGATACAAGCCTACTAGAGAGGATAAGAGGAGGTTGGCGGAAGAAAGGAGAGAGCGCGATGTGGCTTGAATCTAAGAAAAAGAACTGGGGTAAGGAAAGATTCGCATCTACGACATCAAAGATAGCGTCCACATCGCCGGATGGATCAACACTAGTCAGATAGCAGCTGTCAAAGATGAAGATGAACCTGAAAGCTCGGGTTTTGTGCAGCCTTGCACTCCAAATGCACTACTCAACAATTGGGAGACTTTGGATCTACCTGTGATGTTTAATTTGGTTAAAATGTAATATTTTTAATTTATCCTACTACTTTACCCAGAGCTTTAAGATTCATGATTTAACGGGCTGACACCTTTTGCTTTATGCTTTGTGTGATAATCAATTTGTGTTTGCTACCTTCGTTATCTTTGTTTGCATTTTTCACTGTTGTTTGATTATTTATCATTTTTTATAAACTCAAATAATGCAGATATGATAATGAATGTTTATAAAAGCCAAAAGTGGCTAATGTTTCAAAATATAAATATATCAAAAATTCAAATCTTCAAAAGCCACATATGATCCCGCACTCCAATCTCAAGCGTCTCCTGGCTCACCTGTCAAATCATCTACTCCCGGATAATAAATCATCTGATCATCGCCACACACACACAGATAGGGTGAGCTATGCATATAAAAACAAAATTAAATATGATACCCATCCCAATAAAATTTTGATGATATATGTTAATTACCAATTATCCACCCCTGATCTCATATTCCTTCATGAGTCATAT
>Ga0214542_1009119_pt1 | contig 15739 bp, 5 predicted proteins | sample CNSS1metaG_FD_160096 | JGI IMG/M metagenome (GOLD analysis project Ga0214542, IMG submission 160096) | Root nodule microbial communities from cowpea collected in UCLA plant growth center, Los Angeles, California, USA - CNSS1 | ecosystem: Host-associated > Plants > Roots > Nodule | place: USA... | reverse complement strand
AGCTGTCGTCTTTAGTGCCTCTCCCCATAGTGACTTTGGTAAGGTGGAATGACAAATCATACTCCTTACCATATCCTAAAGAGTTCGGTTTCGTCTCTCAGCTACACCATTCATACTGGGTGATCCCGACATGGTGTATTGTGGGACAATTCCACACTCCTCTAGGTACCTGGCAAAAGGTCCTGGACGCTGTTCACCTGATCGATCATATCTGCCATAGTACTCACCACCACGGTCAGATCTAACAGACTTAATTCTTTTGTTAAGTTGATTTTCAACTCCAGCTTTAAAAGATTTGAACACATCCAAAGACTGTGACTTTTCATGAATAAGAAATAAGTATGCATATCTTGAGTAATTGTCTATGAATGATATAAAGTATTGTTGATCATTCCAAGAAAGTGTAGGAAATGGCCCACAAATATCCGTATGAATCAACTCTAAGACGTCTGAAGCTCTATATGCACCTAATCTCTTCGCTTTGGTCTGTTTGCCCTTAATGCATTCAACACAAACATCAAAGTTTGTGAAGTCAATGGACTCTAAGATTCCATTTGACACAAGTCATTCAACTCTATTTTTAGAGATGTGGCCTAAGCGTTTGTGTCATAATGCTCCTGATTGAGTATTGTCAATTTTACGTTTAGTACCATGAGATTCTGTATTGAGGGTTTCATTATAGGTGGTCACAATATCAAGCAAATATAGATTATCATAAGCCAAAAGTGAACCAGTTCCAACAATATTTGAATTAAAAGACAAACTAAATTCATTGTTTCTAAATGAACAAGAATAACCGGATTTGTCCAAATAAGAAATTGAAATTAAATTCTATCTAAATGACGGCACAACAAAAGTGTCTTTCAAATCCAAATAAAAACCAGTACATAATAATAATCTAAAATGCCCAATAGCCTCCACCTCCATCGATTTGCCATCTCCAACATATATCCATCTTTCAGAATCAGTTGGCTTCCGGTAGTTTAGGCAACCCTTCATAAAAACACTGACGTTAGTAGTTGCACCTAAGTCTAACCACCAAGTGTTACTAGGTACTGACGCTAAATTGACCTCAGAACAGACCAAAGTAAGAAACATACCTTTCTTTGCACGCCAAGCATGATATTTGGCACATTTCTTCTTTACGTGTCCAGTCTTATTGCAAAAGAAACATTTGCTTTCTTGAGATTATTTCTTTTGTTCTGGACCCTTAGTAGCTTCCTTCTTGGGATCCTCCGATCTCTTTCTTTTGCCCTTAGCCTTTGAGGTGCTTGCAAAATGAGCACTTTCTGTCTTGCTTGCTTTTGTCTTTCCTCTTCTTGCACACAGTATGAAATGAGCTCATTAAGAGACCATTTATCCTTCTGACAGTTATAAGATACTTTAAACTGATTAAACTGTGCAGGAAGAGAAATCAGCACCAAATGAATGAGTAAGTCTTCTGAGATTTCAAGCTTTAGTGCCTTGAGTTTGAAGACAATATTAGACATGCTCATAATATATTCCCTGATATTTCCTTTGCCTTGATATTTCATGGAGATCAAGTTCTGAAGAAGAGTACTTGCCTCCGCCTAATCGATTTTTGCAAAGCGCTTCTCAATCTCAGCAAGGAATTCTTTGGCAGTTGTAATGTCTTTCGAAACAGTGCCCCTAAACACCTCTGGGATGTCGCGCTTAATGATCATTATGCTCATGCGGTTTGAGCGATCCCATTTCTCATGATCCCTCATGTCTTCAGGAGTACTAGACGCCATAGGAGTAGGGGGTTGCTCAGTCCTTAACGCAAGATCCAGATCCATGCAGCCAAGAATAATCTCAATGTTCTCCTTCTAGTCCTTAAAATTTGTTCCATTGAGGATCGAAACAGAATTCACATTGGCAGATACAGAAGCAATTATAGTTATATATAAAACAAGAGGAATAACTTATTATGCTCAAATAATAAAATAAATCATTATAAAATATTCAAATAATGGTTTAACCCATCTCAAAACACCCAATGCACCATTAATATCAAGTATTTGGACAGTAATATTAACTGCTAGGGGGTATCTTGTTGTAATGATCAAACATTGATAATAAAGCACGTCCAACAACAAACTAATCTTTGGATTAATTTATCATCGACAAAGCAAATCCTTATAATGATCACATGTTTATCATCACAAGTGTGTATGCAATCCGACTAAATATTAATCTTCCTTTGGACCGATCAATACCCGCATGAACTTACATAAACACAACAATTTAACATTTTTTACGAACTATCTACTCAAGAGAGGTCACTTTGGTGACTTCTTGATTCAATAAACTCATTTAAAATGTTAAATAAAACAAAAATTTGATTATTTATTTATTCCAAAACCAAATATATATTTTTTATATATTAAACAACCAAAAAATATATAAAATAAATAAAATTATTTATATTCCAAAATATAAATCCTTATGTTCAAATGTCTTATTTGAACCCAAAATTCAAAATGAATTAAAATTAATTTAATTAATTAAGGTTTTTTTTTATTCTTTCTCCTTCTCCTCACGCCGCAAAACCACATGTTAGAACAAAAAGAATATGATCCTAATATTGATTATAATAATCAATCATAAACTCATAAACAATAATCATGCTGTAAATAGTAAACGAAAGTGTACCTAAATTAGCCATAACGATATCCTTTAAAGCACTACTGATCAGTGATCTTTCTCCTGTAGAGGACCTTTATTTCCCTTTGGTTTTCTCTCTTGATATGGATAGAGAGAAAGGAACAGGAACTTGAAAAGTACGTTATGACTCTGTATGATCTCAGAAGGGGACCACAACCATTTATAAACTGAATTACTTAAGTTTTAGTATTTCTAATTTGGCCCCTCATCAAATTAGAAATTACTAAATGGTCTCTACACAATATTTATTTTCATGACATATGCCTTTAGCCAAATCTTTAATTTAGTCAGATCACTTTATTATTTGGCTTTATAAATAATGGCGCTAACACATTTAATTATGTATCATATATATGCATGACCCAAAATTACTAACAAAATCATCCATGAGTTGAGTTTTGATGATATGATGTATTGCATAATTGCTTCTTGCACATTCTAACTTATATTTTGGGCAGCCAAAGTATAAGCAAGCTCATATATCATGTATAGTTGATACAATGATAGATGGTCTAATGGACTTATGAACGATGCTAACTGGTTGATTTGGAAATTTTCAGTGATTGTGAGAAGCTAGGATTATAAGAAATATAGTGTTTTGAATATTAAAAATTTAGTTGATTCATGATAAGTTCAGTGGACTAGACATTTTATATGTGAACCACTAGATGTTTAAGAGATCTAAAACTAATATACATCTACTCTGTGAAACTAATAGACATCTACTTATGTCCTAGATCCTTTACAAAAAAAATGACTATTTTAGATTGAATGAATCAAAGCCTTAAGATTGTGCCTCTAGGAAAAAATTTAGCTCAATAGAGATTCATATAAATAGACATCCATCACCATCCAATAACTCCTCACACCACATTCTATGTTTTTATTTTTAATTTTTTTTATTATTTTCCACATGGAAGGCTAAACCTTTCTAAGTTGATTCTCTTGTAAATTCTTTGTTAATTATGAGCTTATGTGTAATTAAAGTATTGTTGTTTTTTTTTAAACAGAGTATATTTTAATTATTCTTTTTGAATTATGATTCATGCTCCAATGATTGTTTTAGGATGCTTGCTGATAATTAATTTTGGTTCTCTAATTAAGAATAAGAATTCTTATTAGTTTGCTTAATTCAAGAGGTAAAAGAATACATGCATAGGCATGTAACACAAGAAAAACTTAATGAATTGATTTATGTGTGCTTAATTAATTCAAATTTGTTTGGAAATTAAATGAATGACAATTAATGAAAATTTCAACTATGTATGACTCAAAGAATCAATTTGTCTTCGTATTTTTATATAGTCTATATCAAACACCCCTTTTTACACATATTTCGTGATTTTATACTCTTTGTAGACTCAAAGTGCTACCTTATTGAAATTGCTATTAAATTAGTTAATAGAGGACTTGAGTTGACTAACCCTATTTCGTATTTATATTTTTAACATAATAGACAATTCCTGATAGCACATTGGACAGTCAATTCAAGATTTAGATTATTTACTTTGAAAGTAGACGAAGTATCCATTAGCTGCACTAATGAAACTTCGTTAGGACATACTCCCCCAAAACATTTTAATTTCATTTTTTATACATATTTTTTAAATTATGTTTATATATTATTATATTATTTTCATTAAGTTTAGGAATGTTTCTTCCTATCTCATTGTTTTATTTATATATATTATTTATTTATATGTATTTTCTGTTTAAAAAATAAAAATAAATGTCTTGATGGATGTTGGTTAATAAAAGGGATTAAGGTTTTGTCCCTAATGATATATTCTTTCACGGTAAGTCATCAAGAAAGTATGATAATAAAAATGAAACGTTAGTATTCTATTATGATCTATGTATTTTAGATTCATCATTCTTCTATTACGATGTTGCTCCCAAATTAAGTTTTTACCAAATTAGTATGAATCCTAATTATGATTTTAGATATTCTTTTATGAAATTGGCATGAATCCTAATTATATTTTTTCGCAAATTAACGTAACCTTAAATTATGAGATTTAAGAATTTTATATTTTCCTTTGCCTATGATAAAATTTGCACAATTTTATAAATGTATATTGGAGTGCATTACTCCACTCCAAAAAATTAATTAGTATAGGTAAAAGACATGAACATTTTTTTTATTTAATTAAAAATAATAATTTACATATTAAAAATCTAATTTAACACACTTAAATTTTTGTTCAAGTTCCACTAATAATTAGATACAATAAACTTCTACTTAATTTAATTGCGAAATTAAGAACGATAACTACCTTATACTTAAATCTCACTTTCTAATACAACACTACTAGACCAATATAACATGACACATCTCCTCTAGTTTAGTAAAGTAAAAGTGATTTAACCATGAAATTGGATTGTATAAGTAATAATTATTAAAATTTAATGGTTATGTTTTCGAAGTAACAGAAGGAATGGTACTAGTAGTGGGCTTGTTTTACTAGGGTTCAGAGGTCACCATTAGCTATCATATTCCAACTCGAAATTTCCAAATTAATTTGATTGTCTTAAAATAATTCTGCTTAAAGTAGCATAACAAACACAAATTTGGTGAAACTAACACTCACACATTAAATATGACCAACTTAATTATTGAAATCTCTCCTACTAGGTCCCTACCTAATAGGTATATATTTGTATGCATTGATGATGTTCCACTAAATATAATAAATCATTTTATGCAAATATACTTTAAGTATTTAGGAAGATATAAAATTACGAGTAAAATGAATAATTGATATATAATGAGTTTAATTTGATGAGTGATTAATACCACACGCCTAAGAAATGCAACAATATATTAATTATATATTTCACTGAAAATTCACGTAAGCTTTTAGTGAGAGCATTTCTTTAAGATATTTTCAATTAAAAATGCATTTGTGTTATTCAAAATAAAATGTTCCCGAAACATTCCATTTTCTTATAATTTTTAAATTAGAAAATTCTAAAAATAACTCTATAAACTATTGCTGGAAGGCTTGGTTAGAACACAATAAATTCCTCACCAACTCACGCCCAATCTATCGGATAAACTTTAGTTTTTTAAACAATAATTTCAAAATTTTCCCTTCATGTGAATCAAGTCGCTCTTAAATGCAAAAAAGTACATATAACTTTTCTCAAAAAGTATGTATCATGTCAATTTAAATTTAAATTTATTTAATTTCATTTTCCAAAATCTGAATCAGTTTTATCAATATTACTTTATGTAAAACTAAATGCACTAAAAGGTTAAATATCTATTAAATTTTTAAATTTGTATATGAAATTAAAATTAAATTATGTTTTAGATTTTGATATGCTTTTGTTTTAAATTTTAAAATAAATTAATGTAATTTTTTTAATCTAATAACATTATATTTTTTTATGTTAAATAGCATTCTAAATTTATATTTATATTTATATTTGAATTAAAATGTGTCAATATAATTAATTTAACATCAATTTAGAATAATGTTATTTATTATGTGTCAAAAAATTTTAAAAAGTTGAATTAAAAGAATTATATTTATTTTTTTAAAATTTTAAAACTAAAACATATTAAAATTTATGATAAAAGTAAAATCTAATTTTATATCAAAAGTTGATTTTAAAATAAAAAAAAAAAACTAAGATTTTGTGTCACACTTATTTTCAGAATCTCAATGAATACAAAAAATCAATACTTTAATATTTAAGATCTATTTTTCAATAATTTTGAATTATTCAATTCAATTTTTTAATTTTGTTATCATGTAATCTTATTATTGATAAAAGGAATTAATATAATTCTTTTGTTAATGTGATAGCATAGATAATACGTGAGCTTGTATAACCTCAGTTACCTTTGTGTTACCATGTCATTATTTATATCACATTATTATTCTTTAAATAGTATATTTCCGATTTAAGTGAAGAAAATATATTAATTTCTTTTAACAATAATGTAATTATATTAAAAAAAAATTGAGATCATACAATAAACAAACAGTGTAGACAAAAATTGAGAGAGAAAAAAAACACACTATAAAACCATATCTATATTATTAAAAGTTATTTTTTTAAAATTTACTTACGTAAGAGAATAGTTATATTTTTGTTGGGACCTGGTTTGGATGAGCATAAAGAGATGCATAAAAAATTAAAAACACGTGGCTATAGTTTCTTTCTCTCGCTAAGAATTTTATAATTTTTCTGACGCAACAGTGATTCTACTATGTTGTTTGACAGTGTGCGAAGAGATTGGCATGGGTAAAGGGAAATTCCAGGTGAGGAAGCGGGTCACACAGTGCCCAAGAATCTAAGATGCACATATGCATGCATTCATGCTCAAGATCATGTTAACAGTGACTACCATAAATCTGTACTATGCCAATTTAATTCCCAATGTAATGTGTAACAACTTACCAATAAATAAATAATTGATAACTCCAAAATATACAAATAAATAACTTAAGATAAAGATACAAGTGTTCAAATCTTTATGTTAATTTTTTAATTATAATTATTATATAATTTGATATTATTTTCATCAATGTGGAATATTTAATATATATTTTTTCACACTAAAAAATATGTTTTATAAATAAAATTTATATTTATATTTGTTTATATATTATAATTTAGTTTTACATTTTTCATTAATATGAGATTTTCGGAACACATTTCTCATGTTAAAACAGATTCTTATATAGTTTTTACTTTCGGTATATTTAATATTTTTATATTGTTTATGAGTTAAGTGAAAGGAAATTTAAATATTTATTCTTTCTTTAATTATTTCTTACACCTGTTAAAAGTTATTAAAAATGAAGTTATAATAAAGTTTTAAACTTCAAAATAATAAATGATTAATTTTAGTAATATTATTTTAAAAATAGATTTGGAATCTAAACATATAACCTCATTTTAACTTAATTTTATAAAATAGAATTTATATAATTTATATAACCTTATGTCTAATCTAATTAATATAAATTATTAAATAAAATGATGAGAGTAAATGGAACAGAGAGAAAGAAAGATGGGGAAGGAAGAGGTTGGCGTCTTTTGCGAATAAAAACGCAGATTGTGATTGTTCAGTGGTTGAATAAGAAAATGTGCAGAGTGTGAATCCTGTGAGTCTGAAAGTGTGAAGCTTTTTTCTTCTTCATGTTGTGGTCAAACGCAAGCTTACAAACTATAAAGACCAGTGAGCTTACGTACACTGCTTTTACTGCTACAAGTAAAAACAGCATCCGTACGCAACCCCCACTTGTTTCGTCCAGTTAACTTTATAATTCATACCTTCTATATTTTCTTTTCCTTTTTATCTTATTGTTATTAATGGTTCTTTTTATTTTATTATTATTAATGGTAGTATATCTTTTCTTTTTATGATTATCAATGTTCAATTATCTGAGAACAATGTCACTGTCATAGTTGTTGATGAAATATTTCAGTTTTCGATGACATGACCAAGTGTCATTAATTGATACTGGAAAATTTGACTGTTGGATAGTTAAATCTATTTCAATTGTTTGAGAATTCATTTGGTAGGGTAAGATTTTTTTTAACTTATTTATATATTATAGTTAATATAGGCTTTTTAACATACTTATTTATGAAGGAATATCAAGTATGAAACAAAAACCTCAAGTAACACAATAATCTTAATAATAAAAAAGAAAACAAAAAATGTATTTAATAGCATTTAAAATGTATTTTATTTTAATGGAAGGGGATTATTTGATCTAATTATAGTATTTGTGAATAATTATAATATGTATGTAAGAAAATGAAGTTGAGGAGAAATATAGGATTTTCTTTTCCTTTGTGGTTTATTTAAGTTTTAAAATAATTTAAATTAATTCATACTTATAAATTCAATGAATATATCAAATTTGACATTATTTTTATTATTGAAACTTATAATAACTTTACAAAAATATACTTATATATAATTTACCTAGGTTAACACATTTTATTTCTTAAAATGAACTTAAGATAACTTTACAAATGATTACTATTTTTTTATGAATAAATATTTGATCATTAAGAACCTTTTAAGGAACAAGTTTTATATACTTCAGCTTAATTAATTAAGTTCCTTTTATATTTTATAAAGTTGTTAGATATATCAAAATTTATTATCATTTTTTATTATTAAACGTTATTATTTAAATTATATTATTTTAATAATCACCTATGCTGAATATAATTGTGAAACCCTATAAAATAACATTTTAGAAGTGATAGAGGTTAAAAAATAGCGAGACTCGATTATTTTAATATTAAAAGATTTTAATATAAATATAATTGTTCTAAAAGAGTTTCGTTATTTTAAAATACACAATCTCTCTAGAAACCACTTTTCTAGAGCTCTCTGACTTCTCTCTAGGAGTTCTAATTCTCTAATCGTCTAATTGAAGGATCGATACTGTAGGATTGGTCCTCTCAGCGAGTTCTTCAAGTTAGACCGATTAGTTTCTCTGTTTACGTAAGTTGAGTTTCTTCCCTCTTTTTGGTCGATTTCTACTTTCTGTCGCATGTGATCATTTTTCACTTACATGCATCGTTTTAATCATCAATATCAATATCTACTTATCAGTGATCATAACGGTATGCATGATCTTTCTTGTGATGTTTATGTGTAGATAGAGCATTCTGTGGAGTTAGAGGCGTTTAACGTTTATAGAACGACCTAAGCAGGATAACAGGTAAGGGAAACTAATAGCTTTTATAATTAGTGAGTCATATCTTGTATGATTATGAATTATCTGATACGCTATGATGAATTATTGATGCTTGTGATTGTGGTATTTTGATCTTTTAAATGATTGAATTGAAATTGATTATATTGTTTGAATTGGGAGTATTTGAGACAGATGGAGTTGTTTGATCATGAATCTAATTGGTGCGACCTACTATAATTTAAAACTCTTTTTTACCACTGTCTATAGTAGAAGTATCAATTGGAGTAGTGAAATAGGTTCAGATTGCTCAAAACCCTTAATTTGATGTTGTTGATATCTTATACAACGCCAAGCCACACATTACAGTGCTCAACGATCGTTTTTGTGAATCGATTGGCGCTAAGCGCTGGCCAAGTGGTGCTGAGGGTTGGTTTTGCAAATTGATCAGCTTTCTAGCGTTGAGCGCTACCCAGTTTTCAACATTGCGTCTTATTGGTAAAATGAAGATTTCTGCTTTGTTAACCGTTGGATTAAGCTAAAAATTTGACAGTTGATCCTACACACGTGAATCTTCATTTTGATCGATGGGATCTTTGTTTTGAAGTCTGTGGTTAGAGAAATGGTTTCCACCGTTTGGATGTATTTCATGTACAGCGACAATTGCTCTATTTTCCTATTTTTGGTGTTTTGGTTACTTTGGATGTTTTATGTATACTTGAACTAGATTCTATAGTCTTTATTGCTATGAATTGAGATAAAAATGTTATTATGGGTATATAAGATGATAATTGGTATGAAATGTTGTGTGAGCATGCCAAGTTATGATGTTTAAAGAATTTCATGGAGAAATTCTGTGTGGAGGTTTTTAGTGTATGCATCGGCATAAGGATTCATTATTGGATTGATATCCTTTCTCTAATAACTACTAAAGCTTAAGTAGAGCAGAGTAGATTATGTGGTGAAGAGATGAAAGAGATCCTAACCAATGGACTGGATCAAGTCCTAGACGCGAAGGGGATTTACCTTGTTGGTAGTTGGGTGATAACCCCTTGAGCCAAACTCTGTAGAGTTTGGGAACCATTAGCAGGTGCAGGCTGCCAGGGGATCCGATGCTAGATACATGTATTCGAATAATTGAATTTAGTGTTAACTGCTTATGTGATTATATATCAGAGTTATGTTTTATAATATGTTTGTAAGTATTTGGCATAATTTAAATATAAAAACGTATGATTATCTCTTTTGCACATTAGCTTACCCTTCTTCTGTGTTTTAGTGTTGTTTGTCCTTTTTTCTGATGATCACCTATTATGTGGGAGCAGATGTGGTTGCAATGTCAAAGGCACCTTTAGAGAATGAGGAACCATCTTTTAGAATGGTGGAAGGTTTGTGTGGGAGTTGTTGTAAGTTAGTGGTTCGTGCTTAGAATTATAATTGGTTTTTAGTTGGTTTGTATAAACGTTATACTTTTATAGTTCTATCTGTTCTAGGACTATATTAATATACTTTATACATTGGATCTTCTGTTTTGACTACTATAGTGAAACAATCCTATTTGATTAGTTTTTTTTAAGCTGCTAAATTTGGGATGTTACAATAGTTATAGATGATCATTTAATAAAAAGCGGCTTTTGATATTAATGTTTGTAAAGACTTAGAAAATGACATTTTAGAAGTGATAATGATTTAAAGGGTTAAATATATTTTTAAACCTTAACTTTAAGTGAAAATTGAAATTATTCATTCTTCGAAACTTTGTTTCAATTTAGTCTCCCAACTTTAGAAATGTTTGGATTTAGTCCTTTTAACCAAATTTTGTTAAGTTTATTTGACATTTCAAATGTGTTTCATGATAGCATTTGAGTTATTTACACTGTTTGACACATTTTCGCTTCAATGTTTGTTGAGAAACGCGTTTGAACCATAAAATAAACTTAACATAATTTGATTAAAATGACTAAATTCATGCATTTCTAAAGATGAGAGATTGAATTGATCCAAAGTTTTAAAGATAGACTAATTCCACATTTCACTAGAAGTTAAGAGATAAAAAAAAATATTTAATCCAAGTTTAAAAATAGTATGAATCGATAAGTTTAATATTAAAAGGTTTTGGTATAAATAGTTTTGTTATAAAGGAGTTTCATTATTTTAACACAATATCTTTCTAGAAATCACTTTTCTAGAGTTCTATGACTTCTCTTTAAGAGTTCTTCCTCTCTGCTCTTTTGATTAAAGAACTGAGACTGTAAGATTGATCCTTCCGTGAGCTCTTCAATTTGGACCAATTAGTTTCTTCGTTCACGTAAGTTAAGTTTCAACTCTTTTTCTTGGTCTTTTTTTTTGTTGCATGTGAGCCTTCGTCAACTTGCATTCATCTTTTTAGTCATCAATATGAGTCTTTGCTGATCAATGATCATTACAATATGTTCTAATCGTTCTTGTGATGTTTCTATGTATATAGAGCATCATGTAAGTTAGAATGAGTTTAACTAGTTAGAGTCTTGTGAGTTGCTTAGTCAGGAAAGGGAAGCTAGTCTTGATCTATGTGTGTGAGTTTATCAATTTGATGTTTTACATGTTATTGCATTATTTATTGTTAGAAATAGAAATTTGGCTGTTTCTAATGAATTTGATTTTATGTGTATGGCTAATTTGATTAGTATGTGTTGGATGATTTTTTTGTCTGGATTGAATTTGTATTGATTTAGGAAATTACAATATGAGCAATTGAGCAAATTGATACGACTCTCAGAGTCCAAAACTATTTTGACCAAAGCACTAAGAGGGGAGTACCAAATTGATCAATTAAATAAGTATCATTTCTCTCAAATCACAAATTTCATCTATTGATATCTGATATGGTGCTGAGTGGCGATAGAATGTTGTTGAGCGCCACTTCGTTGTGCAAGTCTAAAAGCATTTTAGCTCCAGACCGCTGAGTGCCTTGTTTTAAGAATGTCTTGGTATTGAACGGTAATAAGGCACTGATGAGCACCACCTTTGTACTACAGTTCTGGAGCATTTTAGCTTCAGAACGTTGAGCGTCAGGAAGTGCCACTAAGCGCTACCTTTTGCTAGCGTTTTGGCGTTTAGCGCCTATCTTATGCTTGAGTATGTTTTCTCCTTTGGCTGTTTGAGATAGATCTGTGATGGACCTTATTTATGTATATGACTTTTGAATTGTTATTAATTGAGGTGATAATATGGTTTTGGACATGTATAATGGTGGTGTTGAAGGAATTTCAAGGAGAAATTCATTGTGGTGATGACTTTAGCGTATACATTGACATATGGATTCAGTAAGGAAGTATTTTGAAGTCTAATAATTATTCACAGCTAAATAGATTAGAATAAGTTATGTTATTAGAGTCACAAGAGGTTCTAGTCATTGAGCTTGTTTGGTCATAAGTAAAGTTGTCAAAATGGGTTGGAACCCGCGAGCCAACCCAGCCCACCACGGGTTTAGGCTGGGTTGGGTTGATAATTTTTTATAAATTTCAATACGGTTTAATTTTTGACTCGGCTCACTTAGAACCCAGCTCACCCGGGTTGAACCCATAGTGAGCTGGGTTGGCTCACAAACCCGCAAATAAAAGGGTCACACAAGTGTTTTTTGTTAAGTTGAGCTTTGTATTTGGGTCAAGTTAGGTTGATTTTTTTGCCAACACATAAATAATTTGGTATCTTTTTTATTTTAGTTTGTATTTGGATTGTATTGAAGTTTATTTAGATATTAATTATAATTATAATTTAGTTTTGATTAAAAAAATTAAAAAAATATTTTTTTTAATTAAGTGAACCCATGAGCCAACCTGTTTAACCTACCAACCCGTGGTGGGCTAGGTCGGGTCCGAATTTTTTTGGATCGCTAATAAATGAGCTGGGTTGGGTTGGCTCACTAAGTGATCAACGCGTGGTGGGTTAAGTCGGGCCAGGCCAGGTTACTCGTTTTGACAGCTCTAGTCATAAGTGTGAAGAGGATTAACCTTATGTGTGGTCAGGTGATAATTCCTTGAGGTTATGGCTCTAGAGAGCCTAGAAACCACCAAAGGTTCAATCCTCAAGTGAACTCCAATGTCAAGGGCATGAATCCGGATAATTGAGTTTAGTGTCAACTGGTTGTGTGTAGGGATATCAAAAAAAAATTCTTACTCGCAAGTATCCGCGGATAAAACCCACAACTGGTAGAAAATAGATATTGTAAATGGATACCCGTAGGTAATGAGTACATGTATTTTTTATACCTGCATGTTAACGGGCGAGTATGGGTATCATAGTATCCATACCCGTGGATACCCTTACCCGCTATACTCTAATTTAAATTAAAAAAAAAATCATGAGTAAAACATTAACACATTAATTTTGAATGAGTTATTTCTTATCAATTGGTTTTAAAAAATCTCCATTTTTTTGTAAATTGTCATTCAACACTATTTAAATATGATATTTGCACTTTGTTTGAAATTTATGAATGTTACACATTGTATTTTTATTTGAATTTATGGTTAAAATTTGTTGTTAAATATTAAAATTTTCTTTTGTAAATACTTGCGGGGTAGGGTATGAGAGAGCTACTACCCATACCTTACTCATCCCGTTGACATCCCTAGTTGTGTGCATATGTATATTAATTATATTTTTATGGTTAAATTATACCTTTGGTACCCATTTTCGTAGCAAAATATCAATTTGGTCCCTCAATTTTCTTTTATCTCAATTTGGTCCCTATTTTGGGAAATTTGATGCAATCAAGTCCCCAGTTGCGTATGTATATTAATTATATTTTTATGGTTAAATTATACCTTTGGTTCCCATTTTCGTATTAAAATATCAATTTGGTCCCTATATTGGGAAATTTGATGCAATCAATTCCTTTCCGTTAGTGGTGCAGTAACGACATTAAATGGGGTGCCACGTGTAAGTTCCTGGATTTTTTGAATTTTTTTTATTTTTTTTAAATTTTTAAAAAGATTTAAAAATTTGTCATGTGGCAGTGATAGTGTTACGTCTCACTATTATGCCAAGTGTCATTTCCCTATTCTCAATTTTGTCCTAGTATTTTAATTTTTGTCTCAATTTAGTCCCAATTTTTGTAAAAATTGTGCAATTTTGTCCCTCTCCAAATTGAAACAAATTTAATTTCTATATAAATGTGCACAAATATTTCTATCAAAATTGATATTTTAAGTAAATATTTTTAACAAGATTAAGTTTATTTTAATTTATATTTTACATTAAACTTTATTTAAAATTGTTTTAAAGTTGTTAATAGAAAATAATGCTAATAACAAAAAAAAATCATAAATAATATTGATATTTTATTACATCATACTTTAATATTGTTTTTTATTTGACTTTATATTTTAAATAATTGCATATTTTTAAAATGTGTAAAATTCAATAATTTCTATACAAATGTTTTAGTTTGTGTAAAAATAAAAATTATATAATTTAAGAAAAATTAACTAGTTTATGTAACAATCAAAAACAAATAAATTTAAAATTGGAAAACAATTTTAAGTAAAATTGAATGTGAAACAAATTTAAATAAACTTAGTTTTGTTGAAAATATATAATAAAAATATCAATTTGAATAAAAAAATCAAATTTAATAAAAAATATATGTATAAAATTCATATAAAAGTTAATTTTTGTTTCAATTTGGAGGCGAACTAAATTGCACAACTTTTACAAAAAATATGACTAAATTGAGACAAAAATTAAAATATAGGGACCAAATTGAGAATGAAAAAATGATACCTGACATAATAGTGACACGTGGCACCCCATTTAACATTGTTACTACACCACTAACGAAAAGGACTTGATTGCATCAAATTTCCTAAATTAGGGACCAAATTGATATTTTGCTACGAAAATGGGTACCAAAGGTATAATTTAACCTATTTTTATCCAAGCTTAGTTTACATTTAATGTGATTTAATTGTTTAGGAATAACTCTTTTGTACACTAGCTTACCCTTTTATTTGCTTTGTGTTTCTTCTATTTGTTTGTCTCTTTCTTTTGCAATGATCACCTCATCGATATGAGCAGGGGAATATATAGGTTTAAAGACACCTCTAAAGAATGAGGAACCATTAGTTAGAGTAGTGAAAGATTTTGGGAAGCTTTAGTAGTGGTTAGTATTTGTATAGAGCTTTTTTGGTTTAGTTTGATTGTATAAATATCATATTTTTATAGTCCGATCTTTTGTAAGACTTTATTAATATACTTAATATTTTAGATTACCTATTTTGAATATTCCTATGGAGTGTTATATCTTATTAGTTTTAAGCTGCTAAAATAGGATGTTATAATGTCTACACAAAAATAATTTTAAGATAATCAATTTTGTTTGGATACAACCATAAAAATAATTTTTTAATATA
>Ga0214542_1009118_pt1 | contig 15748 bp, 8 predicted proteins | sample CNSS1metaG_FD_160096 | JGI IMG/M metagenome (GOLD analysis project Ga0214542, IMG submission 160096) | Root nodule microbial communities from cowpea collected in UCLA plant growth center, Los Angeles, California, USA - CNSS1 | ecosystem: Host-associated > Plants > Roots > Nodule | place: USA... | reverse complement strand
GGATGATCTGTTTTGGTTGGATATGAATGCTATGATGATGGACAGGTATATAATGGAGTGCGATGTATGCGTAACATGATTCATGAATTATAAATGATGGGTTTGGTATGAGTATTGACATGTGAACTAAATGAGATTGGTGTTGTTAAAGTGGCATGATAATGAGATGAGTTGGACTCTATGTACATGAATGGATTATGATAAGTTGGAATGGGTTGGATCTGGAAATTGAAAGGTAACGACTTTAAAGGTTGATATAATGAGGGTATCTTTGCATAGTGAATAGTATCTGATTGTATGATTGTATTTTGTCTGTGTTAGTGCATAATTCCTTGGGGTCTCTAGGTGAGACTTTCAGGGTCGCGCTTCAGTGGTCGGGACGTAATTCCATGGCCCCTGTTAGTAGGTGTTCATGGTGGTGCCCCATCTGTATAGCTAGGTAAGGATTCAAGGTAAGGTTGCATCCTGACACTCTGAAGAGTTAGTTAGTCTCACCTAGATCGGACTGACTCCTGTGGTGAGAGTAGCAGGAGGCCCGAAATTCATTAAGGGCTAACCTTGTGGTGAGGGAAATTTGATTCATCGTAACACTTGAAACACATAGCTCGGGGGTGAGCAGAGATATCCACCACAAGTGCAAGCATCCGCTGAATCTGACCAAGTTATACGTATCCGGATGAGTCGAGTCGAGTCGAGTCGTAGTGTATTGATTGAGAGTCATAACATGCTTGGTTGATGTTTGGATATTGAATGGTGAGAAATATATTTTGACTGTATGATAAAAATGTTGTTGGCTCTAGCTTACCCTATTTATTGTATTGTTGTCTTGTATGTGGTTCTTCTTTCTTGCGATGATCATCAATATTATTGATGGGAGCAGATGGGCGAGGTTCCAGAGGTCAGCAAGGAGATGGAGGTTCTGCCGCATAGTCCGCGTGGACTAGTTTATATTTTCTGTATGAGTTCATCTAGGGCTGCGACCCACGAAATAGATGATTTTAGATTTATATACTTTTAGTTAACTCATTATCCCGTTTTCTTTGGACATCGTGGTGTGCCATGGATCGTTGGGAGCTTAGTTTCAAACTCCCGGACTGCGCTTATATGTTACTTTATGCGACACAATATTTAATTTCGCTTATAAATTAAATGGGATGTTACATTTAGCATAACCATTTATAAGTCAAAACATGAGATGTATTACAAAGTTGTTTTGGATCTATGATTAATAGACTAAGGAGCTGCATCTTTATCAACATTTTAAAATAATAATTCAATTTTTATGTGAAAATATAAATCATTGACATTAATTAAAATTAAATAATCTTGATAACTTTAATTAGTTTTTCTTCCAGAGAAGACTCAAAGCCATAAATTATTATAGAAGGATTAAATATGTTTTTAGTTCTTGAATTTTGATCTAAAATTGAATTTTTTTTCCTATCTAAACTTTGATACATTTTGGTTCCTAAACTTTAAAAATGAATATATATAGTCTTTTTAACTCAATTATATTAATTTTTTTTGAGATGTCGAACACATTTTCAACAAATATTAAACCGAAAATGTGTCAAACAATGTAAACATTTCTAATACTAACATGAAAAATGTTTGACACAAAAAAAAATGTAATTGGTTTAAAATGATTATATTCATTCATTTTTAAAATTTAAAAAACAAAATGTATCAAAATTTTAAAAAAACAAATTCTAATTTTAAATCAAAGTTTAGAGACTAAAAACGTACTTAATCTATTGTAAAATAATGATATTCAACTATTTACACGGTAATTTATTTTACATATTTTTTTCTTATTCAATCATGTCACACTATTTATTATATTTACCAGTTTTTTCTTCTTTTTGTGTCCCTTGATATCACTAAATATGAGTTCATAATTAAAGACTCGTTTCTTTCAAAATTTACAAAGCATCAAAGCAAACTTTTCCAACAACCTTTTTTCTTTCATACGCATAACTTGAAATAAAATTCTTGGTACCATGAAAGGAATCCCAAATCTGTACCCGAGATGTTAGACTTAGTTAGTATTTGTTATCTCTTTCACATCCAAAAATAAAGTCTACAAAGAATGGTGCTCCTGATTTCAATGTCATTGTACCAAAAGCAGTTGCACAGAAGCACAGGGACAGTTTTCAAAAGAATAATAGTTATTAGGCACGTCACAGTCATTGACAAAATTTAACACGCACAAGAAAACCTTGGTCTCATATTCACACGCAGACGAGTTCAGTAGAGATTTGAACAAGGTAGCTGAGTGACTGGTATGAATTGGATTAAGATGGCACCAAACTTTTCATTTCTCTCCCCATTCGGAAAATGGAGTCCAATTACCTTTAAACAAATAATTCAAGCACACGCCAAAGAAACAAAAAGCACCATCATTTTCCACTGGACTAGCAACACCCATCATTCTTAATTAAAGCAACCATTATCCATTTCACCTCTGCATTTCAAATTCTCTAAGAGTTACATCACTAATAAAAATATACACACCACCCTAACCTTTTAGAAGGTCCCACTGCCCACTACAAAAACTAAGCCCCACTATAAAAGCGCTTCCATCACGTTCCACTAACCCCCACCAATTGATACAAAAGGGAAGAGCATATCAAGTGAACTTCGACAATTTCTTTCCCTTTACATGAAATTTACCAAGATGGGCTTTGCTTATATGTTGAAGGCCACTGACATCAAACCCTGTCTAGACAAAAGTTGAAAGAACGGCAAAAAGGAAAAGACTATGGCATCCTACTTTGAATGCAAATTGATACTGACCAATGACTAAGACTAAGGGTGTTTGGAACAGACAAATAACGTGTGGGTCCTAGCAGTATTAGGTGAGTCCTTGATGGAACCACTGGATGGTGCACCTGTGCCTGAGGTCTGTCTATGAAGGAGGATTAGTTTCAGGTTTAACTACACTAGAAGGGTCAGATGGTTGTGACGGGTATATTGCTGATGCCAGTGAGATAGGCATGATGCAGAGTGCTTTTGATTGAAGAAACTGCATGGCAGCCCCAACATTTTCTTCCATAAGCTTAGCTACCTGTCTTTCTGTGCCATCATTTGACCACTTCTCCCAAGCAGGCTGGTTTCTTCCTTCACTGCCTTCTTCCTGATAGATACTAAATTTCATAAATTGAAGAGAAACAATTTGTTGCCAACTAACATTAGTTAGAACAATTACCTCGACTGATGATAATGGGATATCAGTTACTAGTGGTGCCACAGCACCAGCTCCACCCAATCTACTCATGCTCAAAACCTGAAAGCCAGATGAATCACAATCATTGAAAGTCTAATGCACTCTAGTTTAACATTGTTGACAAGTTTGGATTCTACGAAATGCCTTGCTGTCACTTTCATATTCAAACAGTAAATTGTACTCCCGCAAGTTTTAAGAGAAATTAATGAAATTGGCTACTGTGCTTGTAGAAATTAGCTTACTGTTCATAATCACAAACACTGAAACTCAGACTTTCCACAGGTGGAAAAAATCCAGTCCAGAGTTGACCTGGGTGCTCTAGAATTGTTAAAGAAGCAATATCACAAAACAGTGAAAATTCCGTCATTTGATCATATTTATATATTCACTAGTCAAATGGAATACAATCCAGGGGATAATGAGTACTAATCCAAAGTGGCACTAATGGTTCATAAGCCAGGGTTGAAGGGAAAAGTGGTAAAAAAGGCAAAGCTTAACAGGTTTAACAAAATAAACTACGAATCAAACAAAAAGCTGAGGTTAAGCATAAATTGAGCCCAATTAAGGATAAACATGATGCAGATCACATGAGTATTAACCTTTACTTGAAGCCTTAAGAACTTGACATAATCCACAATTTCGTCCAGCATTGCAGCTCTATCTGTCTGAACAAATACACAATAATTTTATTAGAAACAATGGAAAAACAATACTGTAGAGGGTTATGAGACATACGGCAGATCACAAGTCAGTAATGAAACCTCTATAATGAAATACAGTATAGTTTAATACGAAACTCTAGATTTCAAACACACCTAATCAGAACAAACGCAAATGTTGTTCTATTTTCCAATCCCTTTGATAGAAGAGTTTTCCTCATGAATTATATGGTAATAAACAAATAAATATGAACTGTTAAACAGAAAACATGTGAGACATGGCTATCGGGAGGTTTTACTTAAAAGCAGACTCAATGTGAACTGATTTAAGCATCATAAAGGCCAAAGCATAGATACCACTTTCTAAACTCAACGGAATAGGTTAGCATTAAATCGTTCTTAAGGAAGATATTAATATATAGAGGGAGAGAGAGAACAAAGCCCAGTGTTTCATATCTATGACTTACTATAAGGAAAACAAAAGAAAAAATAAAAAAGAATTTAGCATCGATTAAAAATCAACCATCTTTTAATCTATATTCCAGCTATTTTTCCTAAAACAAACAAAAACATCCAAAATTAACACTTCATTCCAGTCATTGCATTCATAAACCACTGAACAATGCACTGTACTGTGGTCAATTCAGAAATGTAATTCATAGTTCATTAGGGAATACCATTTGAGGGAGGGGTGGGAGTTGGGGAACAAAGTTCATAGATAAACCAAGAGTAATCACATTTCAATGAATTTAACCATTATATCTCTAACTTTTTTCGTGCCAAAAAAACTAACCGAGATAAATAGTGAAAAATCAAACAAGACAAATTACGGAGACACTCACACACACTCCTTGAAAATCTCTAATTTTAGCACTCTTTGTTTCTGCTAGTAATTGACAGTAAGTATCAAATACTTCCTGACATTGTATAAATATGTTTATCCACAAATTAATGAAGCGTGTCATTTCAAAGTCTGGTGATGAAACACAATCCATTACTTATCCACGGACAAAATCTCCCAAGTCGTATAGATAAGCATCAAACTACATTTAGGAATAAAACTGCATATCCAAGAATACCTTGTTGACACTAGGAACCAGTTCTTGCAAAGCCCTGATTCTTTCAGCTATTCTCTCTCTGCGCAACTGTCATTGAATGGCAACATGAAAAATAAAAATTAGCAAATCATGAAACTAACTTAAGTTATTTTGTCATTATTATGAATGATAATCTCTACAACAAGAAAAAGGTTTGTATTCTTTAAAATATCCAGTGCCCACCCTTTCAGCTATACTGTGTGGATCTGTAGCCTGTCCTCTTCTAGCGCGCACTCTAGGTCGCACTGCTGGTGGATGTGGGGCAGTCGGAACAGTAGTTGGCATGGGTTGCCCATGAAAAACCTGCAACATGACTATCTATCAGAGAAAAGGAAAGATAATTGATCACCAATTTTCGCCCTGGCACTCCTAAAATCAGAAAAAACATTGAAAGAAATATTGAAATTTGGAAGAAGTCAGCATTTATTCACAATATTCAAATAAAGCACATCTTATATGATCTAGGTCCAGTTTTTGATAAATTTCTCCACAACCATTCGTAAGAGAAAGAAGTTTAACCTATAAAGCTTCTTTTATTTAGCTTCTGCAAAAGCTGACTTCCACTTATGCATAAGCTAATTTAGTTTATGGGAGAAATTTACTTCTTCTTGGCTTCTAGTCTGTTTCTCTAACAAGTGCTTATATGGAGATGTTTATCCAAGCCTTAAAATGTCAAAAGAATTCAGGAAAAAACGACCCTTAGTACTAATGTCAAGGCCTAAGTAGCCTAATTTCCAGTATGTCATAACCTGAAATGCACAAAAAGAATTATTAATTCTTTGTTTGGTAGGGAGGAAAAAAATAAAGCAAGTAGAAGGGGAAAAGAAGGAAGAGAAAGAGGTCGGAAATGTGTAGAAATAGAAGTGGTTTAGTTAGAAAGAGAAGGATGAGAAAGACTATGAAAATGAAGATATTTTTTACAGTAAAAGCAGCAACAATGATTTGTGCGTTATTTTTAAACACAATCTCTCTGAGAGAACATAATCAATTATGTTCTCAAGAATAGATGGATTGTATCTGAAAATTTCTCATTCTAGTGCAGAAAGTTTTTCTGTTCCATCCAATCTTGATTTGAAACTTTTCTCTCATTTCCACCGAACCAAACCACCGTCATTCCTTCCTTCCTTTCTCTTTCTTTCCTCACTCCTCCTCTTCCTTCTCATCCGAACTCAGCCGTAAAAGACTTTCAACGGGCGGTCACCGATATCTAGTCATAGTCCGTAATATCTAGTCACAATTCATTCATCTTCAAGTTAAACTCTTATCTACAAAGCCATACCCCAAGTCAAGTATTACCAGAGTTATCCACTCATGAAATACAGAATTCCAACGAGAGCAACCCGTTGATGATCACACCAACAAAAGGAAGCCAAAATTCGTTACTACAATACACTATTTTTTTTTTCTCTCACTAAAACCATGCTGCGCAATTTCGTTTCAACAGACGATCATGTCCCAAAGGAGCGAGAAACTAAAACACACACACATACACATACATACTAATTCGTAAAGTCATGTGTTAGGAAAGTTTTACGGCGGAGGAAACAGAAATCGAGAAGATTGATTGTGTTACGTTCTTAGGCCTGGTATCAACGACGTCGTCGCGGAAGCGGTTGCCGCTTCCAGAAGCATCTTCGGGCGAGAGGAAGCCTCCCTTACCTTGGTCCAAGCTGAGGCCCAGCTGGTATGGCGGCGCGTGGAAGGCGGCGTCGCCGGAGTTGAGCTGAAGCATCATCGGAGAAGCGTCGGCGGGGTCGGCGGAGGCGAAGGTGGGGAGGCCGAGGATTTGCTCGAGGAAGTCATCGGTGGGAGGTTCGGAAGGGTGATTGGCCATGACGATGAAATAGAAGAGAGGAATAAAATGATGATGTTGTTTTGTGTCTACATGAAATGAGATGAGATTAGAGAATTTTGGTTTGTTAGTTTGGGGTTTCTACTCAGTCTTCACTCTGCAGTAGAAGTGAGAGAGACTATGCACTGAGAGAGGAGTTTGGCTTTATGCGGTTTAAGAAATAAATACACAAGTTATGCTCCTGCTTCTTATCAAAGGGACTCGGTTTTTTCATAATTTACACTTTCCATACTCATCTTGTCTTTTCTGCAAACCTTCCCCACTTTTAAACCATTACTTTCTATGGGGTTGCACGAAGGAATCAAACCTTGTTATTTTTGTTTTCAGTCTGTCCAGTTCAATGTGTGACCTATGTTTCTATTAGTGGTTGTTATACTGTGTTCAATATTTATGATATACCAAAGAATTTTATTAGGATAAATTTACAAGATTAACGTATACATTTGGTTAAATCAGTGATTTTACTTCTATTTCTAATAAGTCTTTGATTGGTTTAATCTTTAGGTTATTTTATTCAATTAATTTTTTTTTTGTAATAATACCTTTTAGAATAAGATATTTCAATCTACAAGGATTACCAGTTGCCACTCACACAAAGATCGTTTGTTATACTGCTCACATAGATACTAACATAGTTCACTACTCATGCTTACATATATTTACATACTCTTACTCACACAAATATTGACACAATCCACCCACGCTCACACATAGACTCGTAGGGTGTAACGTCTCATCTAATTAATAATCATAATTAAAGGAAACGTCACACAAAATAATATAGTAGCGCGGTCCTAGAGCATAAATACTACTTCTTACAATATCCAAGACACACAACGATGTCAAAACAAAACAAGATACAAAGTTCACCAGTAATCAAATTGAAATTTAAATGACAAGCCAATACATGGGCCATAGCCCTATAATAAAGCCCAAAACAACAGAGTCCAGCCCGGGTAGGCTACGTAGCGAAACCTCCATCACCCTGATGACCACGTGTGTTTCTCACATCTGCTCACATCAACAAGTTGATGATCATCACAAAAAGAGAACCACACAACAGAACATACAACAAACAAAAGGGTAAGCTAGAGTAAAAAACAATTTATCATACAGTTACATGCTATTTCACAATCCAAGCAGTATATGTCAACCAAACATGTTTTGACTTTTCAAACAATACAGTAAGACTCATACTCGACTCATCTGGATACATATAATTAGTCGAATTCAACGGATGCTTGCACTTGTGGTGGATTTCCCTCCTCTACCGAGCTGCTCTCCCTCGAGCTAAGTGTTATAATGTCCCAACCCCCACACACAAGGTTAGCCCTTAATAAGTTTCAGGCCTACTACTACTCTAACCACAAGAGTCAGTCCGCTCTATGTGAGACTAACTAACTGACTCCTTAGAGGGTCGAGATGCAACCTTACCTTCAATCCTTACTAAATTATATAGATGAGGTGTATCATCCCTAATAGATATCACTTAATTAAATATTTAAAGATATAAAAAGGAGTTTGAACGTCGCAACTTTATTAATTCCCGTCGCGGGGATAAAACAAAATTTAATATTCAATACGACAATCATTCAATAAAAGTAATTCCAAAGGTTATTACAAGTCCCAAATAAAACTTTAAAACATAGTAAATCCCTAGCTCTAATTCCCAGCTAGTCCCTCTCTCCGTCTCGGGTGTTAGCAGCATTACTTGTATCATCAACTGCTCCCGTGTAAAATTACACGATCATCGCCAATCACAAATAGAAAGGGTGAGCTCGACAATATAAGAAATCACATAAATTAAATAACATAAAACACCCAATCTTATTATCATAATTAGACCTTGGTTACATTCTCAACACACCCCAAGGCTTTTCAGACCATGACATACAACAGGGTTAGCCATGGACTCAGGATTCATGATGCTCACAAGAACCTGCCCGCTCGTGATCCTGCCTTTATGAACCTCCTCGCTCGTAGTCCTACTCTACGGACCTACTCGTCCGTAGTCCAACACATGTGATCCACAAGCTACGTTCCTCCCCGTACCCAGCATCTTTCAATTGTGAGCACGAAACACACGAACCTACCTCGCTCGTATCCCCACAAGAGAGTAATCGAGTATGAACCTCCCCGCTCATACCATCACATGTCATCCACCATCCATGAACCTACCCGCTCATGGGACAGCATCTCCTGATCCACGTTTCATAAATGCGTAAAAACAATACACATACACTGCACTAAACTCGCTTGGGCTAGAAGCCTTAGCTTAAGCGACCAGGCCTGTCTCGCTTAGGCTAAGCTTTCTCGCCTGAGCGAGCGTGCTGAACTGAATGACCTGCAAAATCTTGCTTAGGTGAGTCCCTTTTTGCCTGGGCGAGCTCGCTCTTCGCCTAACACTCAAACTCTCGCCCGGGCGGCGAGTTAAGCAAAACGCAAAATTAAACAAGAGATCTCGCTTAAGCAAGAACCTCTCGCCTGGGCGAAACGCCTTGTCGCCCAAAACCCTGATCTCCTCGCCTATGCGAGGCACCCCAAAACAAAGTCTCACATCCTCGTTTTCTCGCTTAGGTGAGATGTTCTCGCCTGAGCGGGGCAACAGGTCGCCCAAAACCCTGACAATCTGCCTAAGCGAGTAGCTCGTGAAAAAACACAATCTTGACTCTGCAACTTTTGCCTGGGCGAGCCTGGCTCGCCTGAACGAGACTATCAAATTGTCTCACTGTTACGCGCACACAAAACACGCAAACCATGCCAAAACCTCACACAAACTTGATAACCAATCCCTTTCATCGTTCCAATATTACGAACCTATTTTAGACCTCAAAATTTGACTCCCAAACAATGCAATTACCCGTAATCCCATACAGTACCAAGAACTCCAGTATTTTCATATATTCACACAAGGGTTTAGTCATATTACAACAAAACAATCACACACCCCAATTCACAACATGTTGGCACGAAAATCTCATGGTAAAGGTACATAATTCATTGCATATTACAGATTACACACAAATCTTCAACAATTCATGAAAGGTATGCAAAAGAGCTCCCCTAACCTGTGAATTCTTGCTTCAAATGGTTGTCTAACCTTGGCTTTGTGATATCCTTTGCCCTCCCAATCAATTACAGCTTTGCTCTCAAACCCCAAATCCACTTTTCCCCTCAAAATTTGTGATCCTTTCTCACTCTAGTTTTTCAGACTATTTTTCCCAACTCCCTTGGCGACCCATTATCTCTAGGGATTTCCCACCCTTTCACATTCAGACCACAAGTATTATAGAAAAAATAAAGAGATTAATTTGTTCTCATCAAGGGTTAAACCCATAACCCATGAATTACCAAGTCAAATGTACCACCAATTCAACCAATTCACATTTGTGATAATTCCTAAAATTTTAGGATTATATTATCACGTCCAACATTCAAATATATTAAAGAAATAATGCATAAATTAAAATAATACACAATTGGTATACTTAGGACTCGAACCCAAATCCTATCACATAATCAAGTACTCTCAACCATTTGAGTTAGTACTTTTCTACGTCATAACAACTAACATTAAATGTCATAAAGGCTTCCACTACCCACATTTATTAAATAATTACTTATTTAATTATTCAATTTTCCCAGGTCTTACATGAGGCACCACCATGAACTCCCACTAATAGGGGTCATGGAATTACGTCTCGACCAACTGAGGCACCACCAAGAAATCTCACCGAGAGATTCAAGGAATTACGTCCTAACCAATGAGGCACCACCATGAAACTATCGTGGAATTACGTCCTAACCACATACAAATCATATTTCACCAACCAAATAGGTATCCATCATGCATACCAATCTCATGCCATACTTTATAACCAACCTTCATTCATATCCCATATCAAATCCATACCAAACTCATCATATTCAATCCATGAACCAATCCCATGCATGCACATTATGCATTTCATGCCTTTAACATATCAATCCATCAAAAAATATAGCAAACATACAAAGACAAAGGAGAAAATAGAACCTGGTGCATTCTTGCCCAAGCGAGCTTCCTTCGCCTAGGCGAGAGCTCGAAGAGGGAACAGTGGTGATGTCACATTCTCTCGCTTAGGCAAGACCTCCTTGCCTGAGCGAGATGGCCTCTCGCTCAAGACTGGAACACCGGGGAGGATTTCCTGATACTCTCGCTTAGGCGAGCACCACTCGCTTAGGCGAGATTATCAGGTTCACTCCACTGTTCGCGCAGGCCATCATACAGATTCGTCCAGAACAGTTTCACAATACATATTCATTTCATTCCAAACATCATTCAATCATCACAGGAACGAAATAAAGCTGCAAGACCAACAATATGTAATGAAAACAAGAAAACAGTAAGAGTCCTAGTTTCTCTTACCTGGAAAGAGCTAGCAAACTACTTCGACACCTAAGCCCACCACCACAACAGCTCCAAGAGCATATTTAAGAGCCAGAGATAGTGGCACAGAAGGAAAATTGGATTTACTACAGTGAGCCCCAACATAAACCACGAAAACAACTTAGAAAGGGGTTATGGTTCGAAAACTAACTTACGTGAAGGAAGAACGAAGTTGAACTAGCTTGAATGGGATGGAGGGGAAAACCCTAGCAGAGCCTCTGTGGAGAAAGTGAGAGTGTTAGAGAACTGTTTTTGCAAGAATGGCAGAAGTGAGAGAGGTTTGGCTGCCTTAGGGGCCTTGGTGATGGAGGCGTGGTTCAAGATCGTCATAGGGATTTTAGAACAGTGGATGGAATCATGCCCAAGACCTTCAAAGAGATCTCGAATTAGCTTTAGATTGTAGAATAGGAACACTTTTATAATTTCTGTAATGTTTTTGTTTTGGCTTTATCGGACCTTTTGTTGTGTTGGGCCTTTTGGTGTTTCGGCCCATAGTATATAAGCCCTTGTGAGACACATTTGTATTCAGATTTGAGTTATATGAAATTTTGAGTTTTCTCTCAAGTCTCGAGGTTCTCCTCAGAACCACTGATCCTTATCTTTGAATCTCCGATTCAAAGTGGCGGATTTTCCTCACTTATCTTGGAACCTCCTCCAAGTGACGTGATTTCCTCCCGTTCCGAAAAAATCCCCAATCGACGTCCTTCATTTCTCTCCATTTTTCGTTCTAGGGTTTATACCCTTTTCTGTCCCAGATGTTTTCCACTCCAAATCAGAGTCGATCCTTCATCACTTGGACACCCTATAGGCCAGCCTTTAGGCCCATTACATTTGGGACAACCCCTTAAATTTAAGGCAAAATAATAACAAAGGAATTAGTGGGCCTTACATAAGGTCGACTCATGCTCAAATATAGATTTATTTGGTCGATAAGATACTATTGTCCATACAAGACTACTCACACACACAACGCTTCAATCATTTTGTTTTAACACCACATATGGTATTCTAGTCATCCATGAACTAAAAAAAAATAAAAATAAAAAAGTCCAAACTTTCAACTCATTCAAGCAAGAAAACAAGAAAACTATAAACAAGAGAAAAAAAACAAGAAAGTAAGATAATTAGCTCTCGTGCCTAAATACTCAAATGTTTAAACTAAACCATTAACCCTGATTTTGAACTTTTTTTATGCCTCTTCTACATGTTTTTTCTTCAAAAATACTTCATAATCATTTGTATTCTCGATTATCTTTAAACCCTTAAAGTGTTTTAGATTTTTATGCCTTATCACTACCCAACTCACCTATTATATTAAAACTCTCACTCCAAAAATACAATTATCTTCTAAGAGACTCAACGAAATATTAACAAATAAATCATTTAAATATATTCTTATATTCATGGGATCTGATTCAATTTATATATCCTTATATCTATTTTATCTCTAACTAATTTGTTTAATATCTATATTATTTACCAAAATCTTATTTCATACAAAATATTTTGAATGAAATAAATATTTTAAATAAAATAATTACTAAAACTCTTTTATATCTTAGAAAATCTTTAAATTAAACAAACATTTTAAATTAATAAACCATCTATCTTTTATCATAATTTTTAAATAAAACAAATCTTGTAAATGAAATAAATAATAACTTTTTATTTTTTTTTACTTAAAATATTATTTAATTTTATATTATTATTATAATTTTTAGGGTCTTACGAAACTGACCAAAATAAATTATTTCAAAATTTATAAATTTAAATTTTGTTAATAAATTTTTCTTGTTTACATATTTTTCTGTATTGCTAAAAATATATTTTTCTGTATATAATTATTTCCTCAAATAATTATTTTCCTAAATTATTATATTCTATATAATTATTTTTCTAAATAAACCTTTTTAGTAAATTATGTTGCAAACCAAATTTTTACATATCTTCGCAATAGTATATATCGTTTGTCCTAATTAAATGTGTTATAGAACATAAATATTAATAGGAAAATAATACGAAATATGTATATAGTAATTTCCAAATATAAAATCTTAAATGAACTAATTCATGTTTATTATACTATGTATATGAATTTAAATTGATTATACACTATAAAGAGTCTCAATTAATATAAACTTAGATTTTAGTTTTATTTTTAAGAAAACTACTATATACATTTTAATTTTAATAATGAGATGAGGATAGTGATATAATGACTAAAAATATATAAAATACGTTAAAATAACACATAATCATAAATTATAGGATTTTTGTTCAATAAAAATAATAGTATAGTACTGTATATAAAGTATTTGTGCTTTTATAAAAAATAAAAAATAAACAACATAACTTGACTAAGTCAAGTAATATATTATTACATATAAAACTATTCCCACTTAAATACAAACCATTTTTTTAATGTTATTAATTTTTCTCTTCTAAAAAACTAATTTTTATTATTAATTCTATAATAAATTACTCATTTAAATTTATTTATTTATATAAGAGTTATTAACTATAACTATTTTATAATAATTCTCGAAAGTTCAATTTATTTATGATATATAATTATAAAAAAAAATTAAAAAAAAACAACACATGTCATATAGACGTTAGCAAAAAAGGAGAAAAAGATTGTCTTCTTTTTTTCCTTTTATCTTATAATAAATACAATTTAAATATTAAATTTATTACAATTTTAATCATTCTTTCAAAAGAGTTTAAATTTGATAAAGTCAGTAAAATTTTTAAGAAAAATTAAAACAAAATTGATTTAATCAAAACTATAGAAATCTTAAAGATAATCTATATATCTTTAAGATATAATTTATTCTTCTCCTCAAATTTTGTTACAACCTTCATATAAATACATAAAACTTGGTGTATGTTCATCATTCAACATGGCAACTATAGAAGGAACTATAAGCGAGTACCATTGTCGTATGCGAACTAAAGAAAATAGACCGAAGGTCCTCAAACTTAATGATATATTAAGGATTGATGTAACTATTATTCTTCGATATATACATTATTTTCATGGTGTTGAAAGATCAACCTTATTAAAAAGTTCAATACCCATTAGATATCAGAATTTCATCGAAAATAATAAAGATTTCGTAAGGAGCTTCATGTTCGACCCACACTGCTTTCAATGCTTCATCCCAGAAATTGTTGATTTTGCTTCAGAAAAAATTTTAAACATGAGTAAAGTAATCTTAGAATTTTCCTTTGATCCAGAGTCTCTAGATTCAGAAAGCCAGGAATTTCCTTTGAATTTAGACATCATGGTGGATGTACTTCAAGATGGAGAAAGCGAAGTGGAAGAGGAAGAGGAAGAAGAAGAAGTAATGGAACTGAATGCAATAATGATTCCAGCATCTGAAGAAGCCATTGATTCTCTCATTAAGTTCACAACTTTACCTTCTCTAAGAATGGAAACTGAGAAGTGCAGCATTTGCATGGAAAATTTTCGTTTAAGAGAGAATGAAGAAACTGTTAAGTTATCGTCGATGTCTTATGATCATGTTTTTCATCATTTGTGTATTGTAAAGTGGTTGAAGACAAGTCATACTTGTCCCTTATGTCGATACCCTGTGTGTATTCATAAGATTTGATTTATTTTCATTCAAATAAATATTTTCATTCTTGCTTTCTCCTTTAACATTTAAATGCTAGAATTTTTTTTAGTTTTTCTTACTGTGTAAATGCAAATAACGAATGCTTTACCAATAAACCAATTATTGGTTTTAGTGGAACTAGAAATTAATCCAATTTTAATATTTGGAAATTAAATAATAAAGTACGTTATACGAAGAGAATTAAAAAAAAAAATTATAAAGGCAAAAAAAATGTTTTGTATCCAAAATTTTGTGACTAATAAAAAATGGAAAATTTTAATTATATTAATTTTTAATTGGGTGGTAGTATGGGGTTGCATATATGATTTAATTTTTAATTGAAAAAATAATAATAATTGAATTAATTTTTAATTGGATGAAATGTAGTGAATATATAGGTGGTTTTTTTCGCTTTTTTTAGGGGTACAGACTAGGGATGTCCAAAAAATCCGTACCCGCGGGTATCCGCAGATAAAATCCGCAACGGATAGAAAATTGATATTAAAAATGGATACCCGCTATCCGCGGGTATGAGTATTTTTGATACCCGCATGTTAACGGGGCGGGTACGGATATCATAGTATCCGTATCCGCTAAACTTTAATTCAGAAAAATTATTATCCCACAAATGAGTCAAAACATTATGAGTCTTCATTATATTAGTAAAAACTTTAATTCAAATAAATTATATATATATATATATATATATATATATAATTTCTTTGAATTAAAGTTTTTACTAATATAATGAAGACTCATAATGTTTTGACTCATTTCAATGTTTTTACTTATATATATATATATATATATATATATTTATATATATATATATATATATATATATATAAAAATAAAAAAATTGTGT
>Ga0214542_1009117_pt1 | contig 15748 bp, 13 predicted proteins | sample CNSS1metaG_FD_160096 | JGI IMG/M metagenome (GOLD analysis project Ga0214542, IMG submission 160096) | Root nodule microbial communities from cowpea collected in UCLA plant growth center, Los Angeles, California, USA - CNSS1 | ecosystem: Host-associated > Plants > Roots > Nodule | place: USA... | reverse complement strand
AATTTTCACAACTTTTTATAAATGTTTTTTAGTTGACATCAATTTTAAATATAATAAATTATTTAAAATAGAAGAAGGTCAATGCAATTATTTAAAACATAAAGCCAAGGAGTGTTCATTCAAAAATGTGTTTTATTAAAATAAAAGAAATTAGTATCTATTTTATATTTATAGAGAACTGTTTGTCTGATCGGAAGAAAAATAAGTGTAATTTTTGCTTGATATTAAAAATATTTAAAAATTTTAAAAATGACATTTTACAATAATAAAGACACACACGAGTAAGAGAGAAAGATAAAAAAAGAAAGAGAGAACACTGGTATTTATATGGGCTTTATTGTGCTAGATCCGGCATTCCCTTGTGGGCCTTTGGGCCATCACTGCGATCGGGCCCAATGGAGTCCATGAAAGAAAAACCCTAGTCACCTTCTTCCCATTCGTTCGCATATTAGTCTAATTTCCTTTACTCTGCCGCTGCAAAAGCACTACTCTCTGCGCGGGATTCCACACCATTCTTTTAATCTCTGGTTTCCTTATTCAGCACACTGTTTCATTCTAAAAGCAATTTTGAACATAAAAAACAGCGCCTTGCGAAAACGCGCGTTTCAATGGCGGGAGGGAAAGCGAAGAAGGAGAAGGCGAAGGCGCAGCAGCACATGCCGTACCAGGGAGGAATCTCCTTCCACAAATCGAAGGGGCAGCACATTCTCAAGAACCCCTTGCTCGTCGACTCTATCGTGCAAAAATCCGGCGTCAAACCCACCGACGTCGTCCTCGAGATCGGTCCCGGTACCGGAAACCTCACCAAGAAGCTTCTAGAAGTAGCGAAGAAAGTCATCGCCGTCGAGATCGATCCACGTATGGTTCTCGAGCTCCAGCGACGGTTCCAGGGCACTCCTCACTCCAATCGCCTCACGGTATGAAAACAAAATACAAAATTTAACTTTCTCTGTTTCAGTTTTTACTCACTCTTGTTTTCAGGAAAATTAATTCCACTCTGAATTCTCAAATTTTCAGTCAAATATGGTCAACAATTCAAAATATTTGATTCTGTAAAAATAGAAAATAACCAGAAACTTAGGTTTTCAACTTATATTTCATGTCCTTATTTCAATGAGTTATGAATTAAGTGCATCGTGCATGATGACCACAGAGACTATGCTTGGAAGAACTTATTTACAACTTATTTTATCTTTATAACATGGATACTTGTGTAAGTCTTTGGAAAAGGTTGTTTACAATTTACAACATGGGTGCTATGTTTTAATTTATTTTTTTCATGGTTATAGGTTATCCAAGGTGATGTGCTGAAAACCGATCTTCCCTATTTTGACATATGTGTTGCAAACATTCCCTACCAAATATCTTCTCCTCTCACATTCAAGTTACTCAATCACCAGCCTGTATTTAGGGCTGCAATCATAATGTTCCAGAGAGAATTTGCCATGAGACTAGTTGCTCAGCCTGGTGACAAACTATATTGTCGTCTTACGGTGAACACTCAACTCCATGCTCGAGTCTTCCACCTCCTCAAAGTTGGAAGAAACAACTTCAGGCCCCCTCCCAAGGTTGATTCCTCTGTAGTGCGAATTGAGCCAAGGAGACCCCGTATCGAAGTAAAGCAGAAGGAATGGGAGGGGTTTTTGCGAATTTGTTTCAACAGGAAGAACAAAACACTTGGTTCGATATTTAGGCAGAAGAGTGTGATCTCCTTGCTTGAAAAGAACTACAGAACTGTTCGGGCGCTGCAAATTGGGCAAGAAGATTCATTGAAGGAAACAGACACCAAAATGGACTTTGCTAGTTTTGGTGATGATCAAGGTATGGAGATGGATGATGAGGGAGCAGATGATGATGAAATGGAAGTTGAGGATGGGGAACCTGATGAGGTGCAATCCGAATTCAAGGACAAGGTTTTGGGGGTTCTAAAAGAGGGAGATTTTGAAGAAAAGAGGTCGTCCAAGCTCACGTTGCAGGAATTCCTATACCTGCTTTCTCTTTTTAACAAAGCTGGCATACACTTCTCCTAATTTCAGATGGTCAATTTTCTTGATAGCTTCTTCAGTTTTAAATCTACAATATTTTTTTCTTATTAGTCTTATCATTAGGCTCACACTTTTCAAGGAAACAGTGCTATGGAAGAAACTTTTCTTAAGCATTGTATTTTGTTGAGATCCTTCGTGGATGTGTACTACTCCATATAATCTATTGTGTCATACAGATTATTTTTTTGGCAAATATTCTCGTTTTCTCTTTTTGATGCAACCTGATTGGGAAGCTAAATTTTCAAGATACCCGCATATATGGCTGCAATGGCTATGCAAGACTATAGCTAGCTCTTGGTTCTTTCAGGATGAATAGCATCATCACTGATTATGACTATATTAGAAACAAGCCCTTAGCAGTTCAATTCAATGACATTTCTTTTTGGAGTAGTGGTTCATCTCTGTCATGACAAAATGACAAGCTATTTTATCAACTTCTAGTTGAATAGTGTTTAATAATGCAGATGTTTGGATGTAATTAATTTTGATCAACGTATAATGTAGGAGCTCTCTTTTTAATATATTCATTAGTCATGTATAATCACATCATTATTAGATGACTTTATCATGAGTAGTTTGGTATTTGAAGAGTATTTTTTTATTGCATGATTCCAGGATAGTCTCAAGAACTACTATACTATACTAGCCTGTTTGGGGGAGTTTTCCAGCTTTTGAAAAGAGGATTTGGATCCTCTCCAGCCATTCCTTTCTGTAGCTCTTTCTTACCACTTGAATTTCAGCCACAGCAACTATTACATTTGTCATGCGAATGGAGTTTTTTGTTTTTTTCATGATTATATATATATATATATATATATATATATATATATATATTTTGTTTTTTTTTTTTTTTTTAATTATATATATATATATATATATATATATATATATATATATAGTGTTGTTATTTATGAATTTTTCTTATCATCTTACCCCCCACCCCCTTATATTTTCACCTTAATCTACACAAAAATGGTGTATTAATGTGTCAAAAATGTTTTGACAAGGAAAAATTTGTTGTTTTTTGCATCAGGCAAAAGTTATATACTAGTCATAAGCTTTCTTTTGAGAGAAAAGTTTACAGACATGAATCATTCCTTCTTAAGATTTATTTTATATAAAAGCAACATATTTAAACTTGGGTTTACAAAATGTTCACTAAACTACAATAATATTGAAAGTAATTGATAAGTCAACCTTACGTTAGATGTGAATGTTCTACGTTTACGTCATGGTACGACGATAACTAGAAGCTCGATATATACATATATCTGTCTTTTGTCATTTCCACCCTTATAAATCTATACTGTTATCTAAAATGGATATACCTTTTGATAATTTTTTTTTGTCATTTTTTAACTAAACAATTTATCTTTTAATAATTAAAAAAAAACATTTCTATTCAATAAAGTAAATCATTGAATAACCTACCTCTTCTACACAATAACTACATAACTTCTTTTTCTTAAAAATAACCACCGTATATTGTTTTAATGGTATGTTTACAAAATTATGTATATTTAAACTATTTTTTTTTAATTCTTACAAAATTATATATTTTTAAAAGTTTATTATACTTACAAAATGCTGATATCTTTTAATTATATTTTTTATTTTTTATTATAACAGAAAATAATGTATTTTCAGTCAGCAATACAAAATGTAGGCCATCAATAGATGGGCTGAAAATTCACTGAGCATATAAATAAATATCTAAAGAAATGAATCTTTAAGTCTGAATGTTTGACAGATTAAAACAACTTGCCCATGCAAATCACTTGTGCACAAACATGATGGCATTGATTCATGTGCATGGAAATCTCTCTCACCACTGCCTAATGTTTTCTTGCAGTTTTAAGTTTTGATAATAGCAGTAGCCATTGCAACTTTCATTCATCATTACATTCATATGGTTGCATGGAAGAAGGATTGGAATTCTGAGTTTAAAATGGTAACTGTCATGAAGAAATAATTGTGACAACCACAACTTGCGTGGTTCTGCAATGTGCAATGACCCTTTTGCTTTTCTTTCTCGTATTGGTTTTGATTGCTACATTCTCTTCTTTTTCTGTCTCTTCATATCACTGGCTTTCAAAACCTCTTCTTGGAGATGATGATGGAAGGATCTATGCTTGTTCTCACAGCAACTTTTTTGCATTTGAAAGCAACGGAACCATTGCATGGACCTTGCATTTGGACTACAAATGCAACCTTGGTACTGCCCCAGTTCGTGGAGGTCATGGCAAGGTCATCTAAATTCATCAGTTTCATTAATTATTTCATGTTGTTGCATTGCTTTGAATTTACATTTATCATTCTTTTCACGTATAAATGTCTATTGGAAAATTGAGAACTCTCTTGATTTCTGCACTACTAGGGTATATATTACACTTTGTGAGTGAATAAAAGTGAAGTGATACAATCTTTTACTTGCTAGTATATATACTATTTACTCAAATAAAATGATGAAAAACTGATGAGTATCATTGAAAAACTGACACCATCTTAGTTCTTTCTCAGGTTTTGTGAGAATTCTCACTGTATTGAAACTGAGAAAAGAGTATTACAGAAAGAGAAAAAACAGAACTTATATAAAACTCTGTAAAACAGAAAAAACTGATACAAAAACAAACACGTAACTGCTATATATAACAACAATATAAAGGCCATTATTGATCAATGTAAGCCTTCATGCTTGATGGGAGAAAGGGAAAGCTTTTGTTTGTGGTGGGGTGATGGTGATTGATTGTTGATTTTTGCAAGGCAAATGCAGGTATATTTGATAGCTGATAACAGAATATTGGTGATTAAATATGGAAGCATTGTAGCTTTTGAGGCAGAAGCAGAAGTTTTCTTTGGTCCAAGACCAGGTGAACCAGCCGAGGCTGAGATTATTGGTCTCTCAGTGAGCACATCAGGTTCAACTGTTTACATCAATGTCAAGAATAGAGGACTCTTTGCATATCACTCACATGGAAGTTTGCTTTGGAGTGTTGGACCTGTGCTTTACCAATTTGGCTACCGTCAAGGATGCAGGAAAAATATTACAGATTGTTACTTTGATTCACCTCCTGTGCTTGATCAATGTGAGGATAGTATATATGTAAGCTTTACTCATCCTTGGTTTATTGTAATGCATACTTATTCTCTACTTTGAGTTTAGCAGTGACATTGGATTCAGTCAAATCTGGATCCATTTTTTACATTGAAACTGAAGCTAATTTGACTAGCTGCTGCTTTTACATATGAGCTTTGAATCTAAGACTGCAACAGTCAAACCAAAACAATAGTTTTTGCCACAGTTATGATGTTGATGACTCTCGAAACTTTTGTATGTATTGGTTATATGTAGTCTCGGGGAATGATGAAAGGGTGGAAGTTATTGTTCCTTATTTATTAATAGTTATTGAAAACTGTTGTATTAAACCGTTTTCATAAACTAAATTTTAGACAGTCAGAGTGAGAGAAGAAGATTGAAAAGGAAGAATATGAACAACAGAAAATTGGAAGTAGAAAACCAAAACAATTTAAAAGATGACTATCTTTCATTTTCTTTTAAAAATTGAAAAACAGGTACTACTTTTGACAAATGTTTTTGAAAAGTACATATATCAAACTACCTTTGGTTCATTTCTAAAAACTTAAATCAGTTTCCAAAAGTTGAAACAAAAGAGCCCTTTAGTGCTGTCATAGTGTGTGAGGTGTGTACTTTTATCATGCTGAGAAATGTTCATTTCCCAGGATTGATATGACTTCTTTGAAAGTATATTTGTTTCTTGCACTTGCAGATCTCAAACACAGAAGGTGAACTCTATTGTTTGTCGATTCGAAGTCGTTACTTTAGATGGATTCAGGATTTCAGTTCACTAGACAAAAATTTCACTACGACTCCTGGAAACAATGGTCATCTGTATGTAACAGTTCCAACCAAGACTCTTGTTCTGGCTCTAGATGTCTTTTCAGGTAATGTTTTGTGGCAGAGAAGTATAGGGCCATTAAGCAAAGTTGACTCTGCTCCTATAGTGGACTCTAATGGTAAGTCTTTTGCTGTTGGATTATTTGAAGCCTTACCCTAGAAAATAAAACTTCATTAATTTAAACCTTTATATGGGGTCTCCCGATTAGTAAATGCATGATCAATGTAATAATATATGTGTTGCAATTAAACTGTTTATGGTTATGCATTGAAAGTGTAAAACAGTTTAGGATTTAAAGTTAACAAATATGTAGTGGTTTTGATATTGCATGACATTATAAAACCGTTTTATGGTGTCACTGAATAACCATTAAACTCTTTCTTTGTATGAAGCTATAATGTTTCTTATGATTAATTTTCTTCTTTCCGAGTAACCTTTTCTTTCCTAGTTCTCTTTTTACAATAACCCTCCTTGTGAGGCAATACGTGCAATGGAACTGCATGAAAGATCTACCCTTATCACCTTTACATGCAAAAATTGATATCTAACTTGGAATTTTTTATATATTCATACTGCCTCATGCTTTTTCTTTTTTCCCAGTTACCTTTTCTTTCCTAGTTCTCACTCCTTTCACAATAATTCTTCTGTGAGGAACTATGTGCAATGGAACTGCATGAGGGATCTACCTTTATCACCTTTACATGCAAAAAATGTATATCTAAGTTAGAATTTTATATATATGCATACTGTCTCATACTTGCCCCCATTATTTAAAGTGTTTAAACTTCTGCATTAATCTGAAAAATCAGTACAACCAAGAGAAATGCTATCAACAGATTCAGAAACATAGTCTTTTCTGACTTGATGTAACAGGATGGATATCTATTGGTTCATTGGATGGATTTCTGTACTCATTTTCTCCAAATGGGGTTCTCAAGAAATTCTCAAGAATGAATGCAGAGAACTCTATGATTCAAGTTGGACCTTTTCTTGATTGCTCTGGATTTGCAGTGTACAGTTCACAGATAGAGATGGAAGGAAAAGCTAGCCACACAAGTGGTGAATACACTCTTGTTTCAGCAATTCGACCAAAAGGGGCATTATTCACTATGTTGGTTCCTGCCACAGGATCAATCTATTGGTCTGAAAGATATCCTGGTACATATTTTTCACTTCTCATTCTTCATAACACTTGGCATTAAAAATTAAGTTTCCATAGCAGCAAAAAATTAACTATTTTTCTGTGCGGTTGATTCAATCAGGTCATGTTTCTCCCTTATTTTCTGAGAGTGATCTAAGTCATTTTGTCATGAATGAGGAGACTGTTCTTGCCTTCCTTGCTGCCTCAAGTAAGAGTGCTCTCTCTTATATAATCATTTTTTTTTCTTTGATTGTATTGAATAATGAAATGATAGCCAACTTAAAACTCATCAATATGGTGAACATGGATCAATCATGAAAAATTTGTTAATGCTGGATGAGATTGAATAAGGGTACTAAATAAATTTTTCCACTTCATTAAGGTTGCTGCTATAAAAGCAACAGATGAGAAATTGAACACTTTCTACAGAATGTTGATCATAGTACAAATTGGATAGCTAAAATTTCCATGGAGTATTTACCTTAGGGAATTTTATTTTTTATATGAAGTAGCTTGTTTGAATGAACTACTAATGGATGTATCCTAATGTTCACAGCAGAGATTGGCACCCCATTGCAATGCCGAACTATAGGTACAGATCTTCCTTATCTGTTCTTCACCTACCTTCAGATAAATATCCAATTTTCTTCATGAGTGGTCAATTTAATTATCACTTTATTCTTTAGATTGAACAAAATACAAAAAAAAGTCGTTAAACATGTTAATATTATCATTTAAATCTCATTGACACATATAACTTTGGATTAAAGTGAGTAACAGACTGCATTTTTTGTATTTCAGAGGACTAAAGTAACAATAAATCACAATTTCAGAAACTAAATTGTTCATATGCCACTTTATCCATTGCAATGCTTGTGAATCTTCCATACAATTGTTTCATCACATTATCAATCATTTAAATGACATCTATTACTTATTACTCATGAAAATAATGTTAGGCAGTTTCTTTTTTCTGTATGTAAGTATTCCCTGGCTGTATCATTTGAGTGCCACACAATTGTTTTTATAAAGTAAATGTTGGAGTGCTAGTAATAAACCACAACATTGATTTTGATAAAAAAAAGAAAATCAATTTCTTTTCTCAATGTTCATTAAAAATAAAATAAAAACAGCATACAAAGCTGAATGTTGTTGCTGTTTTCTCAACATTGCTTCTGTATGTGAAAAATTGAGGATTTTGCCCTAGTTGAATTTTTTGGAAAAATCAGACATGAATCCTCAAATGCTGATTTAATGTAAAACATGAGCTTTTCTAATATAAATGTAAAACATGAGCTTTTCTAATATATCAGGAAGACAACACATCAAGGAAATTTAATAGAACAAGTAGGTTCTCTTTTTGCATATAAATAGGGCCATAGTATCAACTTTTTTAAGTTGTTACACAAAAAGTGTTTTGGTTGAGTGTTTCTAAAAAGGCAAAACTACAGTATCTTGTTTTTAGTTTAGTGTGTAACAAAGTACAACTTCAGATTTCTTTCAGTAAAAGGTGATAACAATTTCTGTTCATGTAATGTCTCTCATAACTTCACAGGTCAGAAGCTTGCATCAAGCTGCTCTCAAGAAAGAACCAAGCTTGTCAGCATATACACAGGTAATGTGCAACTTTGTAAATTAAGAGAATGTGGCATCATTTCCGGAATTAAGCTTAGTTTTAAGTTTTTTTTTTTTTTTTTTCAGGCAACGAAAGAGCCATATTATTGTTTCTGTTCTTTGAGTCTGCTCTCATGTTGGTACTAATTGGACTTGTAAGATTCTGCTGCACATTTTGGGCAAAAAAGAAGCTCAAAGACCAAGGCCTTGGAAGCTTCCTTGACAAGAGAGTTAGTCTGAAATTGTGTTGTTTGTTCTTGTTTTTCTTCCTTTTCCCTTTGTTCTTTTGTCTCTTACAACAGCTATTTTTCTTAAACAAATAGCCTGGTTTGATTGGTCTAACTAGTTCAACACCCATGTAGAAAACAGTTTGAACTAGTATTATCATTTTTGCTAATAAAACATACAATTTAGGCATGAATTTAATATACATTGAACTTTTTATAGTTTATATCATTTTATTACTTAAGAAATAATAAGCTTAAATGCTTCTTATTGAATCATGGTTTAACTACTGTTAAACTTAAACCAGTAAACAGTGAACCAGTACTTTTTCTTATAATAAAGAAGAATGGTACCTTCTACCATAATTCACTTATTGTTATTGTTTGTGTATCTTTTAGTGCTCCCTTCAGCTGAAAAAGAAAGCTTTGGACAAAACAATCACAGAGCTTGAGCAAAAAGCTGTAGAAGAAACAGCAATGAACAGTGAAGTTTTTGAAAAGTTGGGTGACACAGTAAGAGAAAGGGAGTGTATAGAGAGGAAGCTCTCAACCAGTTACAGTTTGGGAAGGGACAGGACTGGTTCACAACCAAAACCTATGCTTCCAGTACATCAAATGGGAAGAAGGAAAAGCTACTCATTTGAAGATGCAAAGCAAAAAAAGGTGACAATGTTGCACACTTTAACTGATACATCTTCTGGTGAAAGCAGCACTGAAGAAGAGACTTCCATGCTTGAAGACATGGTGTCATCAACTGAGGCCAAAGCACAAACACCTGTGGTGCATTTGGATACTTCAAGCAGTGAATAGTTTCATCAGAAAAGGAAAACTAGTTGTCTTGTGTTGTAGTAATATTTGTGATTGTTAAACCATGATCAAAACTAGTGTGTAAACACAGAAAACAATCATTTAAAAATAAACTATTTTTCGAGTCCAGATTGTTGGTTGATTTCTTTTCATTGTCCCTCTGCTAAATTGTCAAATACATTAATGTTGGTATATTAGCAACAGATTTTATATATTTGAAAGCATTAAAAACAGTATAAAAGATCCAGAATCGAAATTCTTATTTTACAACAATGATGTTTTTATTATGTAAAATAATTGTATCGAAATTATAATCTATTATAATTAATAACTATAACAATAATATATTATTATTATTATTATTATTATGACTGCTGGGAAAATGGAAATAATAATAATAATAATAATAATAATAATAAAGGGATAACTAAGGTTTTAAATTTACGAAATTAAAAGAAGATAAAAAGTTTCTTTCAAGATTGTATGTTAATTTTCTCTTCAAAAAATATACATGATATGCTAAACATGAGTTTAACTATGTCAATACTTTTTATATTCAACTGATTATGTATCCCAAAAATATCCCAAAAATAATGAGTACTATTTTCAATACCTAAAGTCATTTAAATTCTTGTTATGAAAATAAAAATAAAATGTTTTAGAATCGAGTAAAATCCCACTTAAATTCCATTTTGGCCAGATACATTTTCAAAATTGTATTTAAAAGCCCAAAACTAAGAGTTCAACCGTATAAGATGAAATTTCAGAAAACAATTGTACAAGACAAAAGAAAAAAATTGTTCTAAAATACGCAACCAAAATGAAACTTTGAAAAACAAAGGAGAATTATAATTTTAAGGATTAAATATCTTTTTATTCTATTAACTTTAACTTTAAGTAAATTTTGAAATTAATCTATCCTAATCATACCTAAGTATACGGCCCCAAACATATCCGTTGACACTTACTCTACGAGAGACCCCCTCCTCTGAAGCATACGGCGTCCAGCAAGCCTAATGGCCGCCTACTTTGGCTGCCTACTCAATAAAAGATACCATCCCCTAGTATACGACTTCCAGCAAAGCATAATGGCCGCCTACTACGGTCGCCTACCCCGTAAAAGATCCCATCCTCTAGTAGACAGCCTTCAGCAAAGCCTCATACCCGCCTACTCTATGCAGGATGATCCCCTCTGGAATATGCGGGCTTCAGCAAGTACTATGGCCACATACATTACGCTGGACACCCTTCCTGAAGTAGACGGCCTCTAGCAAAGCCTCATAGCCGCTTACTCTATATAGGATGATCCCCTCTAGAATACGCGGCCTTCAGCAAGTCCTATGGCCGCATACATTACGCTGGACACCCTTCCTGAAGTACACGGCCTTCAGCAGCCCCCTTAAGCCGCCTACTCCGCACTAGGCACTCCTCCTCAAACAGTTCAGGCCCAAACGTAGCCATCCTGACAAACAAGATGGGAACATCCACCTGTAGAGACCTTCATGACCGCCTACTCTACGAGAGACCCCCTCCTCTGAAGCATACGGTGTCCAACAAGCCTAATGGCCACCTACTTTTCGAGTCCAGATTCTTGGTTGATTTCTTTTCATTGTCCCTCTTCTAAATTGTCAAATACATTAATGTTGGTATATTAACAACAGATTTTATATATTTGAAAGCATTAAAAACAGTATAAAAGATCCAAAATCGAAATTCTTATTTTACAACAATGATGTTTTTATTATGTAAAATAATTGTATCGAAATTAGAATCTATTATAATTAATAACTATAACAATAATAATAATACTGCTGGGAAAATGGAATTAATAATAATAAAGAAAAAAGTATGTTTTACCACTTTTAAAAATCAAACTTACAATTAAAATTTTCTTTGTTATGAAAATGAGTGTTTTAAGTAAAAAAACCCTTTCAATTCAATTTTTCCAAACGCATTTTCAAAATTATATTTAAAAACCAATTGAAAAAAGACATTTAAGAAAGTTATCTTCCAAATAAGTAATCCAAAATGGAACTTTCATTATTCTGAAAATGAAGGAACAATTATCATTAAAAAAAAAAAAGGAATCCTAGGAAGAAGAAGCATGCAAAACTTTTATCTTTGAACAAATTCTTCCTACAAAGTTGAAAAGCATAGGACATCGAAGTATATTTTTACGTAATATTTCCTAAATCACTTTTCTTTTTCCTTTTTATGTTTATAATACTTGTTAAATTTATATTTTACTCTTTTTAAATAAGAGATTTTTACATAATTTAGGATATTTTAATGATCACAAATAAAAATAATACAAGGATATTGTAATAGTTGTTTATTTTAAATTTAAATTATATTACCATTATTTATGAGACAGCTAAAAAACAACACTATATTCCTGCAGTTTTTTCAGTTCGTCTTTCAGCACATCTTCCTGCGGTTTTCAGCTCATCTTTCTCTCCCATGGGTTCGATCGATACCCCAACCGCCAACGGCAACGGAAAATCGCCGCCCTTCGACGGCGCGGAGACGGCGCTGGAGTCCAACACGTCGAAGCGGCGAAGATCGTCGGTGCTCCCTCTGGAGGTCGGCACGCGCGTCATGTGCCGGTGGAGGGACGGCAAGTACCATCCCGTGAAGGTCATCGAACGGCGGAAGGTTCACAACGCCGATTACGAGTATTACGTCCATTACACCGAGTGTAAGACCTCTAGTCCTTTGTTCTGTTTCTCGATTTTAATGAATAGAGTGAACGGTTAGGGTTTCGGTTTCGAGGATTGGTTGGTTGGCTGGGATGTGTGTTGATTTTGGGTTTGTTTGGTTGTAATTTTAATTGGTTTCGTATGGCCTTTTTTTTCGAGTTAACGGGGAGTATTGTGTCGGTGGCTTTGAGTGTAATTGGTGTCTTATTTCGGATAAGGTTCACTGCGAAAATGGTGTGAATACCAGTGAAGCTTTGCAAGAACTTAGATTGTTGTGAATTTGGTACTGTCGGGAGTGAAGAGTGTTTCTTATTTTAGGTTTTGTTTTACGGAACGAGAAGTTGCATGTTGAAGAGAAAGGAATCATCTGTGTGTGTGTGGCGCTTTTTTCGCAATTAGGGCTGCGCAGGGAAGCCATTGTTGGAGGAAAAAGTGAAAGTTAAACAAAGTAAAATAGAGAGGAAAAAAGTATAATACTTCCGTTATTGAAGAAGCTGAATATTAGTTACAACATACTCTATTTATAGAGTAATTAGGTATACACACTAACCGACAAACTCTTGAATTAATTACAACAGTCATAACTGGTTTTCTGGATACCAAGAAGTGTAATAGAATTAGGGTTTTAATGGCTCTTTTATAGCAGCATAGTGTTGTGCAGCTGCTCCACCTACTATAGGGGTCCCCGTAACGGAGAGTTTTAGTGTAGTTGCTGTGGTAGACTAAAGAGCGGGTTGAATAGTGGCAGAAGTGGCACTATGTGTTTATTCCTAAAGCATGCCATGAACAGAGAGGCATTTTGGTTCATAATTTTGGGATCTCAGTTATACAAATGAAATCTAGAAAAAAACTTGAATTGATAATTGATGGTCTCTTTCTAAGAAACTTGGATTTGACTTTGGTTGGCATTTACTTGTATGTTTTGTTTAGGAAACCTTTGACATTTTATTGTTAATTATTAATGTCATTAATTTTGATATATTTTTATCATTCTTGAGAATCGAAGCAATGTGCTATATACAAATTTCAAAATAGTGGCTATCCTAATATAGCGTTTTGGGAGCTGGCTTCTACATGTCGCGAGCTGGGATTTAAAACACTGGCAGGCAGGGATGATGATAAAATGCTCAATGCTTAGCCTTATCGTAGTTCTTTTAACCTGTTCCTTTTCCTTTGGCAGTCAATAGAAGGCTTGATGAGTGGGTTAAGCTTGAACAGCTTGATCTTGATTCAGTGGAGGCTGTTGTGGATGAGAAAGTGGAGGAGAAGGTAATGAATATATACTCCAAATTGTATATTGCAGCATTTTTTTAGACCTCATCAATTTAATTTTTGCAGATGATGGGAATTTCCAAGGAAAAAATGATAATGTAGTCCAGACATCTGTTTGTTGCTTTACAAACACAACTTTATCTTTTTCCACTAGATGGGACTGGTTACATGGAACAAATGATGCCATTGAGTTTTATTTAAAGCCCTGGTTTTATAATATTTAAAACAGACATATTTTCTTTTTAAGGGTTTCTCCTTTTGGTGGGACCTGGTAGTAGCAAAAAAAAAAAAGATATGTGGAATTAAATATAAGTTTGTAGTCACTTCACTTGTACTGGCCATTCTTCAATTTAATATTTTGAATGGTGTTGACTTTCTTGGTTATGTTATGTCTGTCTCTTTTTTCAAGATTTGGTCTCGCTTTGTGACTGGACTCATTTACAAAATTGCAAGTATGGTTTTTTAGGGTGCGACTGGCTTGAAGATGACACGCCATCAAAAGAGGAAGATTGATGAGACACATGTAGAGGTAGAGTTATTACTTTTTCAGTTACATTTTCATTGTATGCTGTTGGGCACAAATACACACCACAGAACGTATGCTATACTTTTACTTCTCTTATGCATATACTTCAACAGTGTGTAGGCGCTATTTTGGCATAAAATAAATTGAATGCTATGCACTGTTAAGTTTGCACTTGCACTACACTTTGTCTGTACCGTTCTATTTGAATATCTTATCAATATTTGAGTATTACTTCAAATTGATGCCTAACAGTGTGTTCCCAATTGCTAATACTCTAAGACGCCTTATTATGCATAGTGCTTCCAAAACACTAACCATGTTTGCATGAGTATCTCTAATGGTAAGATTGAAGTTGTATGAAGCATGTAATTGTGATTATGATGACATTTTGTTGGAGCTGGGTAGTGATCATTGCTTTCTTGTGCATGAAAGTTGAAACCAATATATTCTACTGGTGGTCTGATCTGATTATTTCTGCTTCAACTCTCAAATTTGTTCATTGTTTTTTAATGTGTATATGTATTATTAAATTATAGGGACATGAGGAGCTTGATGCTGCCAGTTTGCGAGAACATGAGGAATTTACAAAAGTGAAAAATATAGCTACTATTGAGCTTGGAAGATATGAGATTGAGACATGGTACTTCTCCCCCTTCCCTCCAGAATACAATGACTGTTTGAAGCTGTTCTTTTGTGAGTTTTGCCTCAATTTCATGAAGCGCAAAGAACAGCTTCAGAGGCATATGGTGAGCTGTGACTGAAAAAGTCCTTTCACTTTATATTTCTTTGTTTTGTGTTTTCCATCTTTTTGTTTGTTTGAGCAAAGAATAAATACTAGCTGATAGCTTTCTGTAAACAATCTAAGGCACTGAAACTATGGGGAATGTTTGTTCTCCAAAAAAATTCCTATTACCAATTTTACTACGATTGTCCTCCTTATTGCAGTAATAGTACAAAAACGGCTTAGTTTTTAGGGATCATAATATGCTTATTTTTCTTTGAAGTTCTATATGGGATTCCAAACAATCTGATATTTTTCTATGGGATTCCAAACAATCTGATATTTTGTATTCTTTTTTATTTGAAATTTACTCATACTAAGGATTGCACTTTTAATCATTTAGTCATCTTTAAAATTTATTTCTTCTTTCCACTTATTTGAAAATGAACCTTTCTAATTGAATTGAATGTTTAGTTTCTTTACCACTTGAAAATTGATAAAGAATATTACATGAAATAGTCTATAAAAATCATCTGCCAGTATTTATTTTTCGGTCTTCCTTGGGCCCCCACAAACTTGAAGAAAGAGGCCAGTTTTGTATACCCAATGCCGATCACTTAAGCACCATTTTCAGTGCTAACGTTGGCTTCCTGTTCATGCAGAGGAAGTGCGATTTGAAGCATCCCCCTGGTGATGAGATATACAGAAGTGGCACACTGTCAATGTTTGAGGTACATTTTTGCCACTGTTTTCAATATCACAAATTCCTCCTTTTTTTTTTT
>Ga0214542_1009116_pt1 | contig 15749 bp, 3 predicted proteins | sample CNSS1metaG_FD_160096 | JGI IMG/M metagenome (GOLD analysis project Ga0214542, IMG submission 160096) | Root nodule microbial communities from cowpea collected in UCLA plant growth center, Los Angeles, California, USA - CNSS1 | ecosystem: Host-associated > Plants > Roots > Nodule | place: USA... | reverse complement strand
ATAAAGACACTACTTCTATTACTTAAAAAATGTTTATATAATTTTATGAAATTAAAAATAAAAATTATTTACATCCTAGATTTACCGTGATTTACGCTATTATTATTTTTTTAATTCTTAGACTTCCTGGCAGTTACAATTGTCATTAAAATCTTTTAAATTTTTAGACTTAGTGGCGGTTATAAACGCCACTACATTTTTTTAATTCTTAGACTTCCCGACAGTTACAACTGCCACTAAAATATTTTAAATTCCTAGACTTAGTGGCGGTTACAACCGCCACAAAAGTTTTTAAATTCCTAGATTTACTGGCAGTTACAATCGCCACAAAAATATTTAATTATTAGTCTTGCTGGCGGTTCCAAGTGCCGTAAAGTATTTTTCTAAAAAAATAAAAAAGAATTTAGAGGTGGTTAAAACCGACGTTAAAAATTTTAGTGGCGATTATTCCGACGGTTACAGTAAACCAACATTATAATGACTTTGTGGCGCTAAATTAGATGGCAGTTAATTAACTGACGGTAGAAAAAATAGTGACGATTATAAGCGCCACTAAATAACACATTAAATTGACACGAAAATTTAAAATTTTAGTAGTGAAAGAACAAATAATAATCATAATAAAAGTTTAAAATAAATTATAATTCTTTATATTTTAGATTATAATACCAAATAAAATTTCATGAGAACCAATACATTTATTAAATTTGCAGACAAATATTCAAATTAAAATATATTTTAAATGTTTGTTTATTTCAATATTTTAAATTCTAATGAATCTCTTTTTTATACACTAATAAAAGTTAGAATACATCACTTGATCAAAATGATACAAAGAACAAATAATAATCACAATAATAAAATTTTAACATAGATCTTGTATCTTTTGAACTTCAATTATGTTGGATGGTGATAAAAATATTCATGACAATTACATTAAATTCTTATATTGTAGTAAATAAAAGTTATTTATTCAATTATAATGAAAAAATTATAGTATGATTGATAATGAATTAAAAATAAAAAATAACTAGATAAAATATATCGAAATAGTATTCTACATAATGAAAATAAATAACAAATAAAAGTATTAAAAAATTAACAAATGTTTATAAACAATTTGAGAGACTATTGAAAGAAATCACACAAAAGAAAACAAATGTATAATCAAGAGTATGATAAGATGAAAAATACCTTAGAGATCTAAGAAAACTTTTCAAATATCAACATATATACTCAATGGTTGAGAAATAACAAAAATTGTTTTAGCGAAACAAAAGAGTTTTTCAAATGAAACAAAAACTAATAATAATAAGTAAAGGATTTTTTTTTTTATATTACCTAGTAAACGAAATGTTTGTGCTATTAAATATTTAAATTGAGAGTATTAAACATTCTCATGTAAAACGAAAATATACAATAAATAAAATATTAAAAAATAATAGAAATATTCAAATGTGAGACAAAAAAATTTAATTAACTTACATATTTTTAACATAATTACGTAAAAGTTATGATAAGATGAAAAATATAATTAAGATGCGAATGAGTTTCATGACAAACCAAATAATTAAAAGAAATAAAAAATAGGATATATATATATATATATATATATGGTTACTTAATTAATTGTGAATATTTTAATAATTTAAACAAGGACGGGTATTATGGCGAGGATATGTACATCCCCATACCCAATTGAAAAAGTCGGAGATTCCCCATACCTAGTCAATATGGGTATTCTCTTTCAAAATGGGGACGGGTTCGGGCAATACCCACGGGGGTGGGTTTATTTGCCATCTCTAGATGATAGCTACCAACAGAGGGGCCGAGAGCATGTGGCGTCCGATGGTGAGTCGAGACCGCTAGGCGGTCTGCGTTGGGATTTCGCTTGACAGTGCTTAGGCATCGCTAGGGATAGCACAAAGGGCAGGGTGCTCTTTTGCTTGCATTTTTTGTGTTTTGAGATGTCGAACTTGGACTAGGAGATGCTTGACAGTGTCACGAGCGGGTAGGTTCATGACTGGTGGTGAATGCGTGATTAATATGAGTAGGAAGGTTCATATTAATGATGCTCTCGTGTGAGGATACGACCGAGGAGGTTCATATGTTTCGTGCTCACACTTAATGACTGCTGCGAGCGGGGAGGTTTGTAGCTGGATGGATTACGCATGTTGGACTACGGGCGGGGAGGTCCATAGAGTTGGACTATGAACGAGAAGGTTCGTAGAGGTTGGACCATCAGCAGACAGGTTCGTGGAAGCAAGAGATATCCTAGGTCCATGGTCAAGTATTTGTATAGAGTTCCTGGGGTAGTAGTTTCATTTGTATAATAAGACGATGATTAGAAAACCTTAAAGCAGTAAGGATTTAAGATTAAGCATTGAATTGAACAAAGTAACTTGGGTGAATCTCTATATTATTAATTTTCATGCTTATATTGTTATGAGTTCACCCTTTTTGTTTGTGTTTAGCGATGATCGTGTAACTTGTCACACGTGAGCATATGATGTTCCAGGTGACACTAGAGATGCGTAGATACGAAGAGAAGGCCACTAGGGGCGTTTTATTATAACTATCTATGATTGTAGTATTTATTTCTAGTCAGTTTTGAAAGTTGTATAACTATTATGGATTTGTTCATTTGAATTTAAGCGCGTTGAACAAGGTTTTTTTTTATATTTTACCACGTTTGGGGAATAGTATATTATAACGATTCATGTTTTCATTATAAATTATTTCTTTTATTAAGTAATTTCCAACAAGGACGTTACAGCTTGTAGCCAGAACAAGTAGCTAGTAGCTTGTAGCTAAAGTAAGTAGCTTGTAGCTTGTAGCTAAAGTAAGTAGCTAGTAACAAGAATTAGAGTTAGTAGATAGTAACTAGTAGATAGTAGCTAGTGGCTAGTAGCTAGTAACTAGTGACTAGTAGCTACAACTAGAGTTAGTAACTAGTAGCTAGTGGCTATAGCTAAAGCTAGTAGCTTGTAGTTAAAGCTTGTAGCAAGAACTAATAGTTAGTATCTAGAGCTAGTAGCTATATCTAGTAGCTAGTAGCTAGTAACTAGTAACTAGTAGCTAGAGCTAGTGCATAATAGGTAGAGCATGTAACTAGTAGGTTGAAGATGCAACTAGTAGATAGTAACTAGAGCTAGTAGCTAGTAACTAGAACTAGTAACTAGAGCTAGTAGTTAGTAGCTAGTAGTTAGTAACTACTAACTAGTAGCTAGTAGCTATCGAGTAGCTAGTAGCTAAACCGAGTAGCTAAAAGTAAGTAGCTAGTAGCTAGCAACTAGTAACTTGTAGCCAATGCTAGTAGCTAGTAACTAACACTAGTAGCTAGTAGCTATTAGAAAGAATTAGTAGCTAGTGGCTAGAGCTACAACTAGTAGTTAGTGTCTAGAGCTACAACTACTAATCAGAGCTAGTAGCTAGTAACTAGAGCTAGTAGCTAGAACTAGTAGCAAGTTGCTAGTAGCTAGTCTTTAGTAGCTAGAAGTTAGTAGCTAAACCTAGAAGCTAGTAGTTAAAGCTAGTAGCTAGTAGCCAGAGCTAGTAACTAGAGCTAGCAGCTACAACTAGTAGCTAGTCTTTAGTAGCTAGAAGCTAGAGTTAGTAGCTAATAGCTAAACCTAGTAGCTTGTAGCTAGAGCTAATAGCTAGGGTTTAGGGCTATTAACTAGTAGCTAGAGCTAGTAGCTAGAACTAGAACTAGTAGTTAGTGGTTAGTAGCTAGAGCTAGTAGCTAGTAACTTGTAGCCAATAGCTAGAACTAGTAGCTAATAGTTGATAGCTAGAGCTAGTAGCTAGTAGTCATAGCTAGTAGCTATAACTAGAGCTATTAGCTAGAGATAGTAGTTAGAGCTAGTAGCTAGTTGTTAGTAGCTAGCAGCTAGAGTTAGTTGCTAATAGCTAGCAGCTAGAGCTAGTAACTAGTAGCTAAACCTAGTAGCTAGTAACTAGAGCTAGTAGCTAATAGCTAGTAGCTAGAACTAGTAATTAGAGTTAGTAACTAGTAGTTAGAGCTAAAGCTGATTACTAGCTTTAACTAATACCTCTAGCTACTAGCTTTAACTCTAACTACTAGCTATAGCTACTAATTACTAACTATAACTACTAGTTACTGACTATTAGTTACTAGCTACCAGTTCTACCAACATGTCATACCTTTTAGAATGTATTTTAGAATGTAGAGTCCTAGGGTGACAATTTTCTCTTCAAACATCATATCCCTAGGATACACATCAACAACATCGCACATTCTCATTAAAAATTGACAAAACGTTTTAACAATGTAAACAACTTCATTAATTTTGTAACGTCACAATCCCCAAAAAAAAGTCACCATTAAAGAAAAAATGTCAATTAAATATTAATGAGGCAAACCCTTATCCAGTGAGTTCACAACAGCCACAAAAATCTTCATTGTAACTTGGGTGCTTAAGTAATCAACTTCGTTGAAGTCACTAACAACGGTTTTGACACCTAATCAACACGATCACCATCTCAATCCACTTGCATCATACTTCCGAACTTGGAAAAATTGTGTAGTACAAGACCCAAAATTAGTCAAAGGTCCAAAGCCATCTCACATTAAAGGTTTGAATTCTAAACATGAAGTTCAGATTGTGCTGGCCCAGGTTCAGTAATTATCAATTATCATTATTATTATCTTTCTATTATTGTATTATCTCTCTATTATCATTATTATTATTATCTTATATTAGTTATTAACATAACTATTGGATCAATTAATCCTATATATACACACACTCTTTGGTAGAGGGAGTAAATATATATTATTTAACACTAAACATTCTTTACATCGAATTCATACTCTCATACTAACTTAAGAATAGAAGAATTTTCTTGGGATAGATCTCTTCTTGATATCGCTCAGAGCTTGATCCAAACTATTCCGTACTAGCATTTTGGCTTCGGTGATCGTTGACTCCACTCGACGCGACTTCTTGGCAAATTCCGATAAGAATAATAATATATTGAATTAAATTAATTACTTAAAATATAAATTAAATTATTAAATAGAAAAGTAATAAAATGGATTGCAGAATGAGAGTGAAAATATATTTGGAGTGTAAAGAAATCAGGATCCAAAATGAAATCCAAAATCCCAAACAAACCATTCACAACCTTAAACATTGGTCACTTTGATCGATTGAAGAAGGGCTGTGACATTATGATAAGAGGATCCACCTTCCTGAACAGCTTTATGTGCTTTTTCCTTCAACTCCTTCACTCGTTTTCTGAACAACCCTCCTTCATCCTTCATTACCTTTCTCACAGCACTCTCAATTCTTTCCCAGCCCACCAGCTCCTTTCTCACATCATAGGGCGACATGCTCCATTCCCAAACCCCCACACTCTCCCCAATCCCAAGCACCTCAGTCACCAACTTCTCACACAAAAACTGGTCACCAAACCTAGGCATGGTGATCAAAGGCACCCCCTCACAAATCCCCTCCAACACTGAACTAGCCCCACAATGTGTTAGGAACCCTCCAATGCCAACATGCTTCAATATCAAACCCTGTGGAACCCACCCTCTCACTACCATTCCTCTGTCGTCTTCCCTCATCCTTTCTTCAATCCCATGCAGCAATCCTTCTTCATTCACTTTCTTCGGAAGCACCAAGATGAAATTGTGCCCTGAGGCCTCCAACCCACGCGCAATCTCCAAATATTGCTCTTTGCTCAGACGAGACAAGCTTCCAAAACATACATACACCACTGACCTGGCTTCCTTTGTGCTCAGCCAGTTGAGGCACTCATGTTCACCACCAACCTAAAATTACTTGACAAACCAAATCATAATCTTGCAAAAGATAGATATTCATAACAAAATGGTAAATCTGTGTCTTGGTGAAATCTTACTGATCTAATGCTTTTGTGGCTTACATGATTCTCTTGTGATGATGTGCCTCTTCTGTGGTAATAATCCACCATAAGCGAGAGTTTGCCAACGTGCCACACCTTAACGCCGGTGAGTTTCTGGTAGTACTCGGTGTACCCATCTTCGAGCTCTGCAAAGGTGTCCACGATAACCCCAACACTGTTGTTTTCCTTGGCTTGCAGCATAGTACGAGCCATGGTGTGGAAGCTGGTGGTCCACGGGTTAAAGTTAAGCGTGACATTGTGTGGGAGAGAACCAGGGACGACAAAAGAAAGCGAAGAATCCGAAGGAAACGCTTGGTGTTGGGAGTTGTTGATGGCCTCAGCAACGCAAAGAGCGAAGATGGGCATGGGGTTGTAAACCGCGGTGGCGATGTTGAGTGTGGAAGAGAAATTCCATGGAAACATTATGTCCAAAATCACAGCATGAGGAGGGTTTTGCTGCAGAAAGGTTTCTATCTGGGGTTTGAGGTCTTGTGTGGCCTTCCATATCTTGTACGCGGTTCGGTTGTCTTCTGCAGATGATAGATTCTCAGAAGAAAGACCATGTTCGTTGGAGGGGAGGTTGAAGGTATGAACTTTGAGGTGTTTTGGGATGAATTGAGCGTTTGAAGGAGTTGTGAGAACCGTAACATGGTGGCCACGAAAGGCTAAAACTTGACCCAGATTGATCTGTGGCATCATGTGCCCTGGTGATGGAAATGGGAGGAGGTAGAGCTTCAGAGAACTTGAATCTGCCTCAGAAAATAAACCTTCCATCTCTTAGATTTCTCCTTGTGAATTGTTTTGCAGACCTGTTTATGCAGCATATAAACAGAGCATACCCCGATTATATGATGCAGACACAGATCCACTTGTGTAAAGAATCTGTGAAATGCACAAATGAAAAACGAAAATCAAGTGGTGTAAAGAATTTTTCGTGCTTATAACCGAAGTTTTACCTTAAAACTTGACTATGATTTTTACATTGGTGAAGTCTAACAAGGAGAAACTTAAAAGTCAGAGAAAAACTACCTTAAATTCCGGTCCTCCTACGTAACGATGGTGATGGATAATAATTAAGAAAAAGAAGACAAGTAATTTAAAATTTAAAAGGAAATGTTGTGTAGAAGGTAAGAGAGATTTGCGAACAGAGAAGAGGCATCAAGTATGTATATATACATATATATATATATATATATATATATATATATATATATATATATATATATATATATATATATATATATATATATATATATATATATATATATATATATATATTTATATATATATATATATATATATATATATATATATATATATATATATATATATATATATATATGTATATATGTATATATGTATATATGTATATATGTATTTAGTTGGGTGATGAGTTGATATGAAAAATCATTGGATTGTTACGTGGATTGAATAGAAGAGAGTGGTGCTTCGTGTCTTAGTCTCTCTGTTCCTCGTGGCACTCGTTTTGCGTATATTGATTTGAATATTTTGTGGTCCCACCATTCTTAATTTCTTCCAAATGAAGAACTACCTTAATTATTGTCTTAGAATATGATTTGTAGGATAGTTATAATAAACGTGTCTCTTATTAAAATTTGAGTTATTTTTTATTTTAATTTTTCTTTCATTTTCTTTTATTTTTCATCACCTTTTTCTACCTTTTTTTTTTCTTATATTTCTTTCCACCTTCTAAACATAAAGTTAGTCGACATAAATCCTTAATTACAAGAATTCCAAACATATTAGTTCAATAACTTGTAATTAAATTAAAAGTTTCTTTCCCTCAAACCTCCTATCTCTCTCAACATAAACTAAACTTTATTTGGCATTGTTCCCATTACAAGTCTCACATTTTAGTGAGGAAGGAAGATAAATGAAAAAAAATTAAAATTAAAAAAAAACAAATTTTGACACATAATATTTTTTAAATAATATTAACTTAAATTTAATGGAATAAATTACATTAAGTTTTATAAAAAAAATATAAAGACTCAATAAAAAAATATGGAAACTAACACTAATTAAAAACCTAAATAAAAAATTACTAATTAATTTTTTTTATTTTATATATTAAATAATTATTAACATAAAAGTCATTCTGAAAACTAATAAAATAAATATTCTGTTTATTCATTTTGTAATATTATAATCATATACTAAAAGTTAAAACTGATAAGAAACACTAAAAAATCTAAGAAATAAGTTATAAAAATAATATTTTTATTAACAGTTATGAATAAGAAAATACGTGAAATTTGTGTTTGGTAAACCATCACTTTCAGTGAAAAGTGAGTATGTCCGAGAAATTCCTTTCCTAAACTTTTGTACTGTAACTTTCTTTTTTTCCACCTAAATTTTGTACTTGAAAATTTTGTTTTCACTAATTTAAGATTTACTTCTGTATTCTCTTTCTTTCCTTTTAAAGTCTTTGATGGTATCTAAAGCCGTTTTTCCTTTCAAGATGACATCTTCTTCCACAATCCACACGTCCCTTCCTTTTGTAGGAGAGAATCTTCCTCAGTTCTTCCTCACACCATCAATACTTTCGTAACTTAAGCTTTATTTGAACGGAAGGATGGATTTGAAGAAATAAATTTAAAGATGAATGGTAAATAGTTTGAATTAAGAAAAAGATGGTCTGATATATGTTTATTTGAGAACAAATTGTGAAAATTTATGTATGGTGTGATGAATAAAATAAATAAAAAGAATGTTTTAATGAATATTATATTTTAAAAAATGTTTCAAAATATAAATTAAAATTAAAATTTACTTAAAGAAAAAATATAAATATAAATAAAATATTTTGAATAAATATTAAATTTTAAATTATTTTAATTATATATATTTAATATATATAATATAAAAATGTATACAAACATATTATATTATATATATATATATATATATTAAAATATAATTAATATATAAAATAATAAGTTATTATAATTTCTTTTGCAAATCTTCATATATGTGAAGAGAAAGCTTAAGAGGAAAAAGTTTTTTGGTTTTTGTGTTTTAACGATATTTATGAAAGTTTGTGAATGATTTGATTGATTTGATAAATAACAAAAATTTATAATAGATAAAATTTGAAGATTACTAAATTATCTATGATGATAAAAGTAAAATAAAATGAATTTTGGAGAGATTAAAAGTTTTAAATTTTAAAAAGGAACACACACAGCACATATCACAACTACACACAACACACACCACATATATCAAAACTAGTTAGCTAATCGGTTTTGTCACTCTCTCACACACTACACATAGCACACACATAACTACACACAACAAACACACACACACCCCATAACTGGTTTTGTCACACACTCACTACACACAACACAACACACACTTGACTATCATGCACAACTTACCTTTTGATTTTATGAACGTATATCGTGTGAAGGATTGCTAAGGATGACAGAATGTCAAGGAGGGATGTTGGATAAAGCTTTTGCTTCTAGAATTAATATTCTTATAACTTTGGGAGGTGCCGTAATGAAATTAAGCATTTCTTCTAACCTTTTCATATACATTATTAGTTGATTTTCTAAATTCCAAAAACAATGACAGGTACCATTTTTGCCTTTGCTAGAGTAGACATCATGCGGGAGATACTAAAGTTCTATTCTTTATTTATGGGGTTTATTATCATATCCATGTTTTTTTTGTTTCATTTTTCACATTTTCTCCTAATATGGTGTTGTTTTTTGGTTATGAGTCTTTCATAGCTCATAGTCATGGATTCTATGCATTCTTTCTTTGACTTTGTTTCTTTCATAATGCATGATATCATATTGATTTATTGTTATACATCTCCTTCCATAATTTTATTCTTGGATATTCTTTTGCTTCATTTTGATTTTATATTTACATTATTTGAATTAAAATGTTTAAACTATGACCATGTATGGGTAAAAATGCAACCACTGTTTTTGTGATCTGCATTTACTACTTTGTTTGTGTTTTCCACAATAGTGCCCCATTTTTTCTTTACAAATGTAAACTTTTGAATTACGTTGACAGGTACTACTCAAAGACTAGGCACGTCGAAATACTAGCTTTAAAAATAAAGGAAGGAACTGATTTTGTGGAAGGGGTTGAGTTCAATCTATGACATGGATGTAAACTCCATTTTCAATTAATTTGTCACAATTGCTAATTTTATATATGTTAATTCCATATTTGAGAATGACATATTACCTATGTAATCTACTTTTTATGTTCTTGATGTTCTTAAGCTTGGACTTATGAATTGTAATATAGATTTGCGATAACAAATTTGTGATCCAAGGATGTTTTCTATGCTATCAATTGCTTAGGCTGATTTTGTTGGGAACAAAATACTCAATTATGGCAAGTTCGTAGACGTGATAATTCACTTGCAAAGAATGGAGAATGATGAATATTTCCAAAAGCATTCATGTGTTCTAACAAAGACTAGATTCACTATATTGAGTTTGGCGAGCTAAAGACAACATTAGTAGATGAGTAGAGAGAAAATGACATTGTTGTATTGGATGACAAGATGGATTATACATGGTGAGGTAATACATTAGTCCCTTATTTATTTTTTTAATTTGATTACTTTTTGGGTTGAATTTCAATAGATAGTACGGACAAATCAACTTGTTGAATTCACTTATGACCTATATAAGTTGGTTTTAAGAGAGTTGATAAACACTTGATATTTCTAAGTGCGAAAAATAGTGATATGAATTTGGAAACTCACTATCTGAATTACATAGTTTGTAGTTGGTGTTTGAAGATTTTGAAATCTTGGAGCAAAGTCTTGCTTGCTTATAACTAGAAGAACATGTGTTTGGTTGGCTAGGGAGAGCCTCCATCAAGTTTGGTTGTTCTTGTGCTTCTATGTGGTTCATGATGTGATTCTGGGTCTGTAACTGAGATTATTACATTGTAGGGGATAAGATTCTTGTGGGATTCAAGTATCTTGGTGTTTTGTTTTATTAAAAAGTGTAATCTTTGAGGAATTTTGTAAAACTTTTGATATAGTGCATGATTAGGCTTAGGTTGTCCTGATAAATTGGATGTAGCTTAAGTATTGAGTGAACCAGTATAAAAATCAATGTGTGATCCTATCTCCCTTATCTTATACATCATTTAAATCTCAAGAAAACTCACTAAATCAATCTTTGTAAGGTGTCTATGTGTTTTTACGTTATCTGGTAATACAACTAAGTTGGATATATTGATTGAAACAAATCTTGTTGGATAAAGAATGTTATTTGAGTAATTTGATAAAGAATGTTATTAGTTGATTGATTTTATCTTTTAATCTGTTGAATCATATTGTGTGAACAGATTAATCTATTATTTTTGTTTTTCGTCAACTGAAAAGTGTGATTTTGTCGCAATACATCTCTGATTTACTGGTCAATTTAATTTGTTTTAAAAGGGTTTTCATAAGTTTTAATTGGACATATTTTTAATACTCATCCAATTCAACCCCCTTCTTGGCTTAGAACGATCTTTTAAACCTACAATAGTATTAAGAGCAACAAAATAAGATGATTCAAAAGCTTATTTTCTATCAAATATACTTTGATATTATTCATAATTAACTTGATATGTTACTATTTTTGGTATATTATTGCTCATCATTTTGTTATGTATTAGCTTATCCTTGTACTTGTGTGTTTTGTTTTCTTTCTAACGCGATGATCTTATATTTTTATATATGGGAGCAGTGTTTGAAGCTAAGGGTAAAAGTAGAGTAGCACAGAAACTAGAATGAACACTAAGAATTAGTATAAAATTATCTTAGATAATCCATTTAAAAAAATTAATAAAGTTCCTCTTTTATGTTTTGAAATACTAATAAGTTCATTTTGAATGTATTTTAAAAGGTAATTTGATCTAACTTTAAGAAATTTGGGCTGTTACAAGTAATTATTTATCAAAAAAAATTTATGTAAATTGGTTTTTTAGTAATTAATAGTAAAGAAATTGATGGTCAAACAATTTTTAAATATTAAATATTACTAAATTTTATTATTCGTACCTAACTTCACATTAAAATCACTATACCTAATTTCAGAAGCAACATTAATTTAAAATTCTCGTTCAGGCTAGTCTCCATGCTTTGAGCATCATTTGTGTAAAAGGAGCGGGTAGGTTTGCGTTGGCTGAACTAATAAAAAATCTTACAAAGTCCAAGTGTTTAGAGAACACTCCGGAATATTTCATATTGGGCAATATTAATGTCACCTGTGACGTATATATTTACCTTTTTGTGCTGTCCTAGTTATTTATTTGTATGAATGAATATAATTATAAATATTGAATTAATGTAATTATAAATATCGAGTTAATGTTATGATGGTTCTGAAACCAGGGGAAAGTGATATTGAAATAACTATCTGTTTTATATAAATTTGGTATTTCACAAATATCTATTAGGAAGATTGATATTCTATAATTTTTGCATTAAATACTTTTGTACTAGAATTTCATTTAAAATTAGAATTAGTTTATATTTTAAATTTGGTCAATTTTAATTTTAAAATTTTAAAATTTTAAAATATTAAAATTAAATTAATATATTTATTTTAATTAAATAATGTTAATTTTTTTAATATGTTAAACGTATTTTAAGTTAATATTGAAGTTATTTATACTGTTTATACATTTCTAATTCAATATTCATTACGAAATATGTTTTTAAAAAAAATTAATATAATTAGATAAAAAAGACTACATTTATTTATATTTAAAATTTAAAAACAAAAATATATATCTAAAATTTTAAATAAAAACAAATTTTAATTTTAAATCGAGATTTATGGTCTAAAATCATTCTTAACCATTTATATCATAACATCTAAATAGGTAAAGTAACACAGGGTAGGTGATTATTAAATAACCTTTTTATTTTATTTTAGTGGACTACAGCATTTTATACATAATATGTACCATTAATTATCATTGATATTCAATGTCTTTTGCGAAAGATGTTTTTATTATTATAAAATTAAGAAGGGTAAACTATAATTAAGGATGCCACGTTGAAAGCGTGGTGATATGAAATAATTTTCTATTTTAATGGAATTCTGAGGGTTAACCAGATAGCATTGAACACACCTTGAGCTGTTGAAATGGGCCGAAATGTTTTGTGCACATTCTGCTGTCAAAGATGTTACGAGGCTTCTTGAGTTTTCCAAAACTCTAGCTAAGGGCTGAAAATGGATGCTTCTACTCAAAGTTATTCAAGTTTTCAATAAAATATCATGCCATGCGGTGTTGCTCTTGCTTTCCTCAGGGTTTAGTTTTCTTAACTTATTTTCTCTAATTGAATTCTGTCCAGTTGGAATTTGATATCAATATTGTTTTGGCCTGATTTACGTGGAAGTTGTAATAAAGATTATTTTCTTTTTATATTTTATAATATTAATTCTATCTTTTATAATATAATTATTTATTAAAATTTTTAAAATTAATGTTTATTTTTATTTATTTTCTATAAAATTGTTTATTTTTTTTTATTTATCAAAAATTAATTTTTTTATTCATTTCACTTTATTTGTAATAAATATAAATTTATTTTATATATTAACTTAATAATATTATACTATTATCATTAGTAACAAACTATCATTCATATTTAAAAAATTATACACACAAACGCTATTGTTGTAACATCCCATTTAAATAATAACATAATTAAATGAAATCTTACACCGAATAAATATAAAGAGCCAAGTTGCGGAGTATAAGGTCACTCCTTACAGTTATTCAAGGTACTTAAAAGAAAATATTAAAGCTCACTACAATGCCTACAACCCAAAAGGAGTAAGAGATAGCCAGTATTCAAAATAAAGCCTTAGGGACAATACAATACACGGATCTTAGTCCTAAAGAAAAGCCCAAATAAAACGTGAAGTCCAGCCCAAGTAGACTATGCAGCGAAGTCATCTCTCTCCTGTTGACCACGAGTACCTCTCGCATCTGCTCCCATCAATAAATTGATGATCATCGCAAAGGTAGAAGAACAACATACAAGGCAATCAAACAAGCAAAGAGTAAGCTAGAGCCAAAAAGATTTCATCATGCAAACAGATATACTTTCACAGTCCAATATACACAGATCATCCAAGCATGTTATGACCTTCAAATCAATACACTAAGACTCGACTCGACTCATCCGGATACATATAACCTGGTCGGATTCAGCGGATGCTTGCACTTGTGGTGGATACCTCTGCTCACCCCCGAGCTATGTGTTACAAGTGTTACAATGAATCAATTCCCTCACACACAAGGTTAGCCCTTTATGAGTTTCAGTCCTCCTGCTACTCTCACCACAGGAGTCAGTCCGCTCTAAGTGAGACTAACTGACTCCTGACTCCTTAGAGTGTCAGGATGCAATCCTTACCTTGAATCCTTACCAAGTTATATAGATGGGGCACCACCATGGACACCCACTAACAGGGACCATGGACCATGGAATTACGTCCCGACCACTAAAGCACGACCAGGAAGTCTCACCTAGAGACTCATGGATTTACGTACTGACAACATACCAATCACATTCCAAACAAACAAATAATATTGATCATGCATTTAACACCTCACGCCATCCTTTGTAACCCATCATCATTCATATTCCATGTTCATTTCATACCATCCCATTCTTCTCAATTCGGGGATATAGAACTTCACCTCATATCAATATTATGCCATCAATGTAACATTATTGTTCATACCGAATTCATGACCACATATATAACCAACCATTTCATTTAAATCGCATGCCAAGATTTATCCATTTTTATCATTAACAATCCATGAATCACATCACTCATGCAAATTCATTCATCTCATACTTTATAAATGCATACTAAGACATACATATATCACAAAATAGTATTCATCCTAAATAAATGAGTGTCAACGTTTAAGTACTTGCAATTCTATACAATCAAGCACAACCCACAACCATAGTTCTTACACCAAAATTCCCAAGAAAATTTATTATCACGAAACCAAAATCATTGTAGTAATGCGTGACACATTTCTCAAGCTACAGACATCTAATCGACGATCTAACCGGTCAAATCATAAAATTTGAGCTCAATCCAACGGTTAATGAGTCAGGAAAGTCAATTTTACTAAAACTGCGCATATCAGAAAAATACACAGTCGCCCAGCGAGCCAAGGAACTCGCCCAGCGACTATGCGACGCATCAGAATACGAGAAATGACGTCAAACATCACATTTTCATTAATATTTGAACCCCTAACTCAGAAATATACCAAAACTAACGTTTTCCAATCATTTAAGCATAAAACAGAAACGAAAACAAACCACATGTTTCAGAAACGCGCAAAAGAATCTAGCTTCCATTACCTGGAGAAGGGCTAATATTGGACTTCGACTCTTAAGCCAGCGAAACCAGGCTCCAAGGATAAATCTATGAACTGATATAGTGGCACGACAAAGGAGATTGGATTCACATAGTGAGTCCTAACATAAACCACGAAATAACTTAGAAAGACTAGGTTCGAGAACTAACTTACGTGAACGGGAGATGGAGGTTGAGCTCACTTGAACTTGGGTAGATCTCCAAACCCTAGCAGAGGTTCTGTGGAGAGAAAATGGGTGAGTTAGGGCACTGATTTTTCAGAAAGACTTGCAATTGAGGGACCTTGTCTGCTTTAGGGGCCTTGGCACCCCATAGGCCAGCCCTTTTGGTCCAACAGTGTGGCAGCCCTTAACATTAGGACACTCAATAAAGGTGAGTCTTACAATTGCACTTATGTGTACACTAAAATTGCACTTATGTGAGTCTTTTAAATATATA
>Ga0214542_1009114_pt1 | contig 15753 bp, 8 predicted proteins | sample CNSS1metaG_FD_160096 | JGI IMG/M metagenome (GOLD analysis project Ga0214542, IMG submission 160096) | Root nodule microbial communities from cowpea collected in UCLA plant growth center, Los Angeles, California, USA - CNSS1 | ecosystem: Host-associated > Plants > Roots > Nodule | place: USA... | reverse complement strand
TATAAAATTTAAAAAAAATATATATATATATATATATATATATATATATATATATATATATATATATATATATAAATTTCTAGAGATATTGAAGTTTTATGTATAAACTGGTTTTACTTTTATAGTACATCTTAGTTTTGTTTTCTAGAGATAGGAGTACTATAAAAACAAAACCAATTTATACATGAAACTCCAATATTTCTAGAAATATTCTCTAACTTTCTTCCTTGATTCTGACTTCAATTCTCATCTTCTTCAAGATCCAAGTACATCTCAATGATCATTGCAGTGAGGGCAATCATTCAAACCAATCATTCTTTTATAGGTTATGCCCAATTTTTGCTTAATTATAGGGTCTTTTGTGTTGTATAGCTATGAACATATGAGCACTTACATGGGATAGTTAGGAAATCCTTATAAAGCATTACCGTCGTGTAATTTCAAATATGCATTTAGATCATTAATCTAGGGTTATATCTATGTCTATAGAAAGCGTTGGAGGGATATAAAAAAGGGTTTTAAGACAATCTTGGTAGTGAGAGCTCAATTTGAGGTGAGGGAAGCTAATTCTCTCATTTTATATGTTGTGAACTTGGATTAGGAGTTTTGCTTTGGTTGGGGAATGATATTGGACTTTGTTTACTGAATCTGTCATATAACATGTAAATTAAGTGATACTAAATTATGTTGTTTGATTTGTTGGGTGGTTTTAGTATTTTGTGAATGGAAGAATTATAAGTTGAGCAACTGCTCAAATTGGTCCTATTTGAGAAGTGTTTTGCAATAACTATAAAGTAGAAAAGAGTTAGAAGTCCCAATTTGAGCAATTGAGCAAGCTAAATTATGCCAATTCATAACTCTTCTATCATGGCGTTGAGTGCTAACTTCAAAATCTCAAGTTAGTGGGTTTTTTGTTACAAGACGTTGAGCAATAGTTCCTGCCACTGAGCATGCTCAACTTAGAGAGCTCTAGTGGCCTTGATGCTGAATGTTGGTTCTCATTGCTGGTCACTCTCAAGTTAGAGAGCTTTAGGGTTTTCATTGTTGAACACCAATTTGTTTCGTTGAGTGCTCTTTTAATAGTGAGCCTTGTGAGCTTTAGTGTTGAGCGCACCTTGTTATTGATAAGGAAACAAGTGTTGAGTTACGTCTAGAGGAAGATGTTGATGCAACTGTGTAAATATAGTGTAAATATAGGATCTTAGGAGCTATGTTTTAATTTTATCTTTTGAAAAACATTGTAGTTCCTGAAGTTGTAAATGAAAAACATTCTCTACGGTAGTATCGTTATTTTGGATAATTGTGTTCACTTTTTTTTTATATAGAAAAAAATTGAAAAACAAATATGAACACAAAAGAAAGATAGATAAATCGATATGAAAAAACATTTTTTTGGCATCATTCATTTTACTTGGTAAAATATTAATAACGTTCATTAACCTTTTAAATTAAAAAATAAAATAATCAAAATAATAAAAATATATAATTTTTAATTTAGTGGAAAGTGAATTGTCATTATCATGACTAGTGTAAACATATACACGATAGCGTTTGTGTATACATATTTTTTAAATATATATATATATATATATATATATATATAATATTATATTACTAAGTTAATATACAAAGTAAATTTATATTTATAAAAGATAAAGTAGAATAAATGGAGAAAGGAAGAGAAAATAACTGTTGATGAATGAGAAAGAAAAAATAACTATTTGGATAGTTTTATAGAAAACATGTAAAAGTAACTATTAAAATAATAAATAATTATATCATAAAGAACAAAGTAGAATAAATGGAGAAAGGAAGATAAAATAAATGTTGATGAATGAAAAAAAGAAAATAACTATTTGGATAGTTTTATAAAAAACATGTAAAAGTAACTGTTAAAATAATAAATAATTATATTATGAAGGGTAAAATAGGAAAAAAAAATTGTAGATACAAAAGTGGAAATCCTCTTTATATATAATTAGCGTAAACAAAATATGCATGATATTATATTAGTATGTCACGATATTATAATGTTATTAAGTTAATATACAAAATAAATTTATATTTATTAAAAACAAAGTGAGATGAATGAAGAACATAATAGAAAGTAACTATTGATGGATAGGAAAAAAAAAGAAGAGAAGATAGTTTTATATAAAACATGTAAAAATAACAGTTTAAAAAAATTTAACAAATAGTTATATTATAAAGGATAAAATTGAAGTTATGAAATATGGACATAAAAGAAAGAATCTTTTTTATATATTATATTATATTATATTATATTATATTATATTATATTATATTATATTATATTATATTATATTATATATATATATATATATATATATATATAAATATATATATATATATATACATATAATTATAGATTATAGATGATAACAAAGACATAACCCATTAAAAGTAGTTTTGAATAAGACGCAAAATTTATTATCTAAAAACAAAATTATTCGCATCTCATTCGGAAAGGAAAAACACAAATCAAACAAAAACACAAAATCATTAACATCTTACATAGATATGTCAAAACGGGTCACTCGCCCCGGCCCGGTCCACCATAGGTTGACCACTTAGTGAGCCAAGTCAACCTAGCTCACTTATTAGCGAGCAAAAAAAAAATTTGAATTTGAGTCGGTTCACCATGGGTTGGTAGGTTAAATGGGTTGACTCACTGACTCAATTAATTAAAAAATAATACAATTTTTTTTCTTCGGTAAAAAAAAACTAAATTATAATTCTGATTAAACTATAAATAAACTTCAATATAATTCAAATACAATATAAAATATGTTAAACACCAAATACTAACCAAAATCGCAAAAATACAAATTACTATCTAACAACAAATTACAAACAACCCAACTAGACCTAAATGCAAAGCCATAATAAAAAACACTTATCTAATTTTTTATCTATAGGTTGATGAGCCAGATTTTTAGTGAACCAAATCAAAAATTATCCGTACTGAAATTTGTAAAACATTTTTGAACCAACTTGGCCAAAACTAACGTTGGACCGGATTAACTCAGATGTTCTAACCCATTTTTATAACACTAATCTTACATAATAAAAGAAACAAAGTTAAAGTTTTTTTTTTCAAAATTTAATGAAAAACATCGATCTTAGAAAATAAACTCACACCAGATTTATTATTATTTATATTTATATATTTGTTATTATTTATTACAAATTATTTTACTATTATTTATTATCATTTATATTTATTATAATTTACTATCATTTACTACAAATAGTTTTATTGTTATTTATTATATTTATTTATATTATTTACTGTTATTTATATTTATTATTATCAATATTACTTATTATGAATCATTTTACTATTATTTTTTATTTATATTTATATTATTTATTATTACTTTATATCATTATTTATTATAATATATTATCATTTATTATGAATAATTTATTATTATTTATTATATTAGTTACTGTTATTATGATTAATATATACCAATATTTATTATGATTTAATTTATTATTAATTATTGTTTATTACAATTCAAATAAAAACACAGTTTTTTAGACCTCTCATTGACTCATGGCAGCGGTTTCAAAATCGGCCATGAACAATATATTACGATTTTAGAAATATCAAACTATTTTCGAGTGTATTCGAGCATGATTTGGAAAAATATAAAAAGGGGAGAATTATCGAAAACAGGAGACACAATAATTATAAATCAATGTAACAAAAAAAAAATGCGTCTATTCCTCGACGCATAATAAATAAGGAAATAGATAAAGTAAAACTCTGTTTAACACACATAAAAAATAAAATTTATCAAAAACATTATCATAAAGAGTATGAGTCAGACAATTAAAAATTCCTATTTTGTGTTTACAAATTTAAAGTGGAGTGCAAATTGTAGAAATTCATAAAAATTTACTTTAGCCGAGAATGTGGGAAAAGCTTGAAATGAATGGTAAGGCAACCTTAGGGTTTAAGAGAGCTCACAGCCCCAAAGGACTGAATTTGGGTTTGGAACAAATCCATTTAAGCAGACTTAAAACAATAAGAATTTAGATTATTATAGATTGATCTCAATTTAAATCTTTTGCCCACTCTTAATTTTAAACAAGAATGAGTCATCAATCTTCCCAAGTTCAATTTTGAAAGAAATAAGCACACAGAAGGGTGAATTGTATAAAGTTAAGCAATATTTTACATCATCTTATCTTCGTAAACATCGTTTTAGGATATGATTACATATAAAAAGTTAATGGTATTATTCTTATTGATATTATTTGCCCAGTATACGTTTCATACGTAGATTACATAACAATTGAAAATTTTAAATTGATTCTAAATATTACTTCATGCTTCTTTGTTATCGGTTACAATAACATTTAATAGCTTCTTAGGTTTAGGTATCGAATGTGACGATGGACTCTCAATGAATTGTGGCCTGTTGATTATGTAGGCTATGTCCGACCTTTTCATTGACAATAACTGAAGAGCACCTATGATGCTTATATATTGATTAGCATTAACTACACTTTTTCCATCATAGAGATTGAGTGGGTTGAGAAGAGGTGGAAATGTAGGGAATGAACCTTCTTTTATATTTTCCATTTCACTAATATGAAAACATGATTTTACATGCTTCATCATCTTTTCTTACTGGAATGTATATATCATTCGTTATAATATCTATCATGCATATGCGTTAATACCTGAAGAAGACAATCATACATTCTTTATAGCAGTCAAACTTTTTGTTCATACACAAATCTCTTCACAATTCGACCCTTCGAGTTTTTCTTTGATATTTGGACAATGATATTTCACAATTAAATTTTGACAACTTTCTTTTACAACATGAGGTGATATCTTTTGAGTGGTTTTAGAATATAGAGAAGTAAGAAAATGGAAAAATGAAAAACCACTTAGCAGATGTCATCTCAGGTTGTAAGAGAAAGTTGTCAAAATTTAGTTATTAAAAAATTATTTTTCTTGATATTTAATGTATATGCTCCTCTTGTTGCACAAATTTCAAGAGTTTAACTCTAATACCAACCAAAATAAATGGTTAAATCTAAAAAGGAAGTAAAGGTTTGAATAAAGCTTTAAAATGCTTTGAAAAATTTTCCCAAGACAGTCTTGTGTGGAGGTTGATAGCAAGTCATTTGATAATTCTAAAATATATTCAAATATTTTCACCATCATTTGATAAAATCAACACGATAAAACCAACAAGGCCTTGTATACAAGTAATGAAAAATAATTTTGAATACTTTAGTTTATATTGGTTTATCACCCTGGTGTAGGTGATATTTAGTTCTCATTTGTCAACTTCAAAGACTCTACTAATCAAATTTGATTACAAGTATTATCACTTTTGACTTACATATCACTATATAAAGTCACTTCAAGTTATTTGTTTGTCTTCTCCTAAGATAAAGAAAGGGAACACCATGCTAGTTCTAATCGAGTACGTAAAGGTTATTTATGACTATAGAACAAAAGTTGTATTAAGGTTTACATGGTAAACAACTTCAAGAGTGGGTACATGAATTTAAACATTTATTATTTTACATAAACATGTTAATTTGGCTCATCCTATAAAACTTAGTCTTGACCCATTGGATTGAGGCAAAAATAACTAACTGGATTAAAAAGTCCTAAAAATTGAAAAAGTACACCGAATCAAAAAGAAGAAGTGTTAAATTATTATTGATTGATTGTCAATCATATAAATCCCTTCTATATTTAGAATTTGTCAATAATATGTTTGTTGTAAATTAGTCATAGACAAGTCACTAAATTAATAGGAGAATGTAGGTCTAGGACCGAAAATCCTTATATATTGATCGTAAATTTTTTGTTTTGAGATATGAAAAAATAAGGGAAATTCCAAACCCTACAACTATGTCTCTGTTAGTGTTTTGTAATAAGAAGATGTAGGAAAGAATATGAGAAGAGGGATGGACTTGAGCAAGAAGGGAAAGTATAAAACTTGGAAGAGAGAATGATAGAATTTTTAAGGGCTCATGGTAAAATTCAAAAATGAAAAAAATAAATATAAAATATTCGTTTGAAATTGAAATAGACGTGATGCCCAAATAGTGTAAGAAAATTTGTAGGTAAAAAAAGTTATATTTCAACTAAAGTTGGCATACTTAAAATAAGGGGGAAAATAGGAAGTATGGACTACATGCCCATGAATGGTCAATATATATAATTTTGTGAACCACTATTTAGACAATCTCAAAACCAGAAGTTGGTATGAGGAGGGGCTTGAAAAAAGGAGGTAACATCTTTATTTTGAAGTTTTTTTTATTATAAAAGCTATGGCCATTTATAAGGGCCTCTATGATATCACGTTTTCCTCCACCTATGTACGTTTTGTGTTATATAGATTCAAAATAGTTAAGAAGGATCGAAGGAAATTATGCTGAGGGGACTTTTTCAATTTTCTTTGGGGACCATGTTCGGGGTGTTTCTCTGTCGGAGGACACAAAATTGTTTACAATGTGCAGGACTTTCCTCTAAGAATGATGTTAACAAAAAAGTCTTTGCTATCCAATCCTCAACGGAGACAAAAAACCCAGAATGATGAATACATATTGTTATAGCTTAATGAAAATATATATCCAATTTACAGGACCACGATTTAAATTATCTATGAAGTTCTATGGTTTCAATTAATTGGATTCCCGCAAAGACGTTTCCGGGAATAAACCGGATATGAAACGAATGTTTGAACTGAGTGTGTATATGATAGAGAGATACTGGGAGATATAGATACATTGTGATTGGACTTCTAACACATAATTATTAATTGAGTTTATATTATTTAAGAATTACATGCTGAATTTATAACGTTATTGTGAATTATGTTTATAATTTCGCTTATTATGCGGGTGTTTGACTAGTTATACAATATGACCCATATATTATTGTTCCAATCTTATGAAAACTTAGTATAACAATTTTTAAACTATGTTTCTTTGCCCCTTTCGCAATTTAAGTTTCCAGACCATATAATAGACAACGACAATTATATATACATTTAAACATTGTTGTATAGAAAACATAAACATGTAATTTTATTTCAAAGTAGTATTTTATATATATCATCCTAGTAAAAGTTAAAAGTTAAAAAGAATAGAAATGTAGAAACACACGATAGATCAAACCAAACTCATGCATAAACAAACAAAAATGAGGCCAAACATATTAAAAAAAACAATAACAGAAGGTACAACATTAAATTTAATAAAATTTCACACATTAACAATCATAAAATTAGTTAAAATATCAGCATATATATTTTCTTGTCTATAAACGTGAAACATTAAAAACCATATCCTACATGTTATTTGAGTACAGACCAGATTAATTTAATTAATTTAATAAATATGGATACTGGGAACTTTTATTACATCTAATGCTGTGGAATAGTATTAGCTTATCAACGGTATTTGACTAGATGGAGAGGACTTGGGGTTTGAGTTATGTGGATGTCATTTGTGTGTTATTTTAATTGTTTATTATTTTAAATAATATGTTTCATCGTGATGAGTGATAATTACTAAAATATTCACAATTAATTAAGTAAAATTATATATATATATATATATATATATATATATATATATATATATGTACCTTCTATTTTTTATTTTTTTATAATTATTTAGTTTGTCATGAAACTCATTCGCATCTCCAATATGTTTTTCATTTTATCTTTTATTTATTGTACATTTTGTTAGAAATATTTTAATATAATTTAAAAAAATAAATAATTAAAATAAAAAACTTACTGTTACTCATGTTTTTATAGATCTTTAATTTATGGGTTAATGTTTTTAATGGCTAACGGCTATATTCTTATTACTATTTACTTCTTTGTCTCTCTTTTCTACCTATAAATACCACCTAGGTGCATGGGGAAAGACACAACAACAAAGACAACAAACAAACAAACACCAGAGTCATTCTTAAAAGTGTTATTCTTTTCTTCTTTATATTATCTTTAAGACAGTGGTGTTCATAAGGTTCGGAGATCCTTCGCTACACTCGATCGATCTGACGGGTTATTGTATCTTGGGAGAGAAACGCATATGATAAGAAACACATATGATTGTGTATTTTTTTAGCCCTGTGTAGTAGGGGCGTTTTCTTTCTAAGGATAGCGTTATGCGTGCCTCAACCTAGGATATTTCTACTTCTTACCTTTAATCTTTTATTTATTATTGTTATTATAATTGTTGATCTTTGATTAAAATTCATTATTTTATATATTGACTTAGTATTATTATTGGTTTAATAATTATTATTATGTTATTTCATATTTATATTATTATTAGTATTATTTGAGTAATCAATTTTCTAACATATTTTCCTTTCACATGAGAATGTTTAATACTCTCAATTTAAGTGTTTAATATTATAAACCTTTCACTTACTAGGTAATATAAAAAATAAAATTATTTATTTATTATTATTAATTTTTGTTTCATTTGAAGAACTGTTTTGTTTCGCTAAAACAATTTTTGTTATTTCTTAACCATTTTAATCATTGAGTATATGTGTTGATATTTGAAAAGTTTCTTAGATCTCTATATTTTTCATCTCATCATACCCTTAATTATACATTTGTTTTTCTTTGTGCAATTTCTTTCAATAGTCTCTTTAAGAAGACACACATTTGTTAATTCTTTAATATTTTTATTTGATATTTATTTTCATCATGTAGAATATTATTTCGATATATTTTATCTAACTATTTTTTATTTTCTAACTCATTATCAATCATACTGTAATTTTTCACAATAATTGTGTAAATAACTTTTATTTACTACAATATAAAATTTTAATGTAATTGCCATGAATTTTTGTTATCACCATCCAACATATATTGGAGCTCAAAAGATACAAGATCTATGTGAAAATTTTATTATTATGTTTATTATTTGTTCTTTGCGTCATTTTGATCTAGTGATGTATTATAACTTTTATTAGTGTATACAAAATATATTCATTAGAATTTAAAAAATTGAAGTAAACAAACATTTAAAATATATTTTAATTTGAATATTTGTTTCTTTTTATATTTTTTAAAAAATATTTTCAAATTTTATCAACTAGGTTTCCTTAATGTTTGCAAATTTAATAAATGTTTTGGTTCTCATGAAATTTTATTTGGAATTATAATCTAAAATGTAAACCATTATAATTTATTTCAAAGTATTTGATATCAAATAAACAATCATATTCTTAATATTGAATATTTGATAATATTATGTTTCCTTTACCATAATTTTTTATTATTTTATAAAAATTAATTAAAATTAATATTGAAATAGTAAGAAAACATGTATGGGTATGTATGGGTACGAGATTATATCCGTTACCCGGTGGGGATGAGGATGAGACAAAAGTTTGATACCCATTTGGGTATGGTGATGGAATTTTTCTATGGATATGGGTATGAAATAATGAAACCCGTCCCCACCCATCCCGTTACCATCCCTAGTTGGAGCAAAGAAGAGCATTAGTGGATCAATTTTTAGCAGGATTTCCAAGTTAGTGGAGTTTCAACTGTTCTTTAATTTTAGCTATATAACTAGTAGACTAACCCGTGCGTACCCACGAGTTGTATTTTTTTTTTTATTTTGTATATTAAAATAATAGAGTAGTGAAAATATTATGTAATGAAATATCATGAAAATTAGGTTATATTGTTGTAAATGTTGTTATTAAAATAATGAAGTAATAAATCTAAGTGATGTAATAATAATTTCAGTTTTAAATATAATAAATATAATTGATATCACAATATGGTGCAGTTAATTGATTTTACGAAATTATTATAAAAGTCTTATGCGTGTATGCACATTTTTCTTTTTCTTTTTTTTATTTCAAATCTTTTTAGAATAATAATATAATTGTTATTATATTTATAACTATTAAAAATACTAATAATAATATTAATATAAATTATAAACTATAAATATTTTAAAAAATTAAAAATCTATTTAGCAAAAAGTATTTAGTATAATAATGTTTTTTATAATTAAAAAGAACACTTATAATAATAACACCACTATGAATAGTAATAATGATAATAAAAATAATAATAATACCAATAATAAAAAACTATTGATAATAATAATAATGTTTATGTTATAAATATTAATGTCAATTCTAATACTAAGACTAATGTTAACAATAATAATCTATAATTATATATAAAGATATACATCAATAATAAAAAAATAAAAACAAATAAAAAGGACAACTAATTGAAATATGATCACATAGTAAATAAAATAAAAATGTGTATGTAACTATACTACTACTAATAATAATAATACCATTATAATAATATCTGGTCCCGTAGTGATAAAAATAATAATAATACAATAACTAAATATATAAAGAGATATAATTTTTTTTGTGTCCTCTTTTATTTTTACAATTTTATTCTCTTACTTATTATTTGTTAAATTTAAATAATTATTAATAATAAATATAGAGCTAAAATGAACAAATAATAATAATAATAATAATTAATAATAATAATAATAATAACGCTATAATAATATCGCGTAGTGATAAAAGTAAAAATAATAATAATGCAATTATATATATAAAGAGATAAACATCTTTGGTACCTTTTTTGTTTTTTCAATTTTATCCTCTTAATTATTATATTTTAAATTTAAATAATTATTTATAATAAAAAAATATTTTTCAGTTTTATTATTTTACTAGTAACTATTTTTTTGAATTGAAATAATTGTTCCAATATAAAGATAAATGAACAACAAAACAAATAAAAAAGGCAAGTAATTAAAATATGATCCCTACATAGTAAATAAAGGTAAAATGTATATCTAACCATAATAATGAAAATAATCATAATAATAACTATTATAATAATTATAGTTCTTAATAATAATAGTAATAATAAAAATAGTAATATAATAATAGAAATAATTATAGTTAATAATAATGATAATAATACTCATAGTTAGTAGTAATAATGATCATAATAATTATAGTTGATAATAATAATGATAACAATAATTATAGTTGATAATAATAATGATAACAATAATTATAGTTAATAATAATAATTGTAATTATAGTTAGAACTGATAATAATAACTATAGTTATAATTGATAATAATAATAATATAAAAATAAAATAATGAATATCATGAAAATTAGGTTATATTGTTGTAAAGGTTAGGGTTGTCAAAACGGGTATCGCGTCCAGGTCCGACCCGACCCACCATGAGTTGGCCATTTAGTGAGCCAATTCAATCCGGCACAATTATTAGTGATCCAAAAAAATTTGAACCCGGCCCGGCCCACCATAGGTTGGTGGGTTAAACAGGTTAACTCATTGACTCACTTAATTAAAAAATATATATATTTTTTCTTCAGTCTCAAAAAATCTAAATTACAATTTTGATTAAAATCTAAATAAACTTCAATGCAATCCAAAAATACTTTAAACTCCAATTACAAACCAAAATCACAAAAATACAAATTATCAATGTGTTGGCTAAAAAAAACAACCTAATCCAACCCAAATTCAAAGTCCAACATAATTAAAAACACTTGTGTGACCAACCCGACTCACCACAGGTTCAACCTGAGTGAGCCGGATTCTAGGTGGAAGGGTAAAAAATTAATTCGTATTGAAATTTGTAAAAGAAAAAATAAACTCAACCAGGCCAAGACCCGTGGTGGACCGGGTTGGCTCGTGGGTTCAATTCATTTTGAGAACTCTAGTAAATGTTATTATTAAAGTAATGAAGTTGTAAATATGATGCAATTAAATGATTTTACGAAATAATTATAATAGTCTATGACATGCGCATGTACGCATAACTTATTTTTATTTTTTATTTTAAATCTTTTTAGAATATTAATATAATTGTTATTGTATTTATTTAACCATTAAAAAGACTAATAATAATATTAATATAAATTATAAATTATAAAAACTTTAAAAGATTAAAAATCTCTTTTGCAAAAGTATTTAGTATAACAACAATTTTTATAATTAAAAAAACACTTATAATAATAACACCATTATGAATAGTAATAATAATTAAAAAAATATACATGTTCCTACAGAGAACAAACAAGATAAGTTAGGCACAAGTGTCACCTTACCCATGTAGTCCGCTATCTCCTCAATTGGCCTCTTCCCGGTTGGTACATGTCGGTTTGGACCCAAGAGGGGTTACCTACATAAGGGACTCCGAAGCTCAAGTGAGTCAAAACTCTTAAAAGGTCAAATCAGTGATTAATGAATGCGTACCTTTAATTAATGGGGTCCACGTGTATTTATAGAGTATTAATTATGTCTGGTTATGGCATGGGCCGGGCTTTGGTTTGGGCCTCAGTTTGGGCTGTAAGTGGGCCTGGGCCTTGGCCCAGGCCCTTAGTTCGACTATTGTGGACTCATTGGATGGCAGAAGGGATTTCATTTTGCTAAGTCTTTAGGAGCGGTCTGATCCGTTTACTTCTCAACTTGTCGGATGTCGTCCTTGCCCACACTGTCCTAGGTTGGCCGTTTTGTTGTTAGTTTAGCCTTCGTTCAGTTACAAGTTTAAGTCCATGCCGACCCAAGTCGTGTACTTGGGTTGTTTCCGGCATATATGTAAGGGTTGTCATTTATATGGTTAAGTTGACTAGGTCCAGTACATCAGTCCCCCAGCCTTTGCCGATACGATGTGTCGGTGAAAGATGATATGTATTGATATGCTAGTCGAGATTGGCTAGGTGTGATACACCAGTCCCCCCAGCCTTTAAGTGTGATGAACAATGTTAAGGCTAGAAGAGGTTTGTGACAGGTGAAAAGGCTTGTGGCAGTTGAAAAGGTTTGTGGTAGGTGAAAAGGCGTAAGAAGGCTGACTTAGGGAGGTTTGGCGCCGCCATTTTGGTACTTTGTGATGATTGAAAAGAGTTATGTTTTTGGCGGGAAAGGGTTATGACGCTTGAAATTCGTGTGTATAAATGAAGATGATGTTGGCAGTTCATTCACTCTGTCTCATTTGCAAAAAATTTGTTCGCGTGCGTTTAGAGTTGTCCGATATCTTCTCTTGCTCTTCCGTCATCTTTTTGAAAGAAATCAGGTATGTCTAGTAGTAGCGATAGTTTTTCGTTGTCAGACTCGGGTAGTGAGCGGTCTAGGGATAACGGGAGTAGTCGAGATGATAATAGCGATAGGGAAGAAGTGGGTAGTGTAGGGAGAATCCCAGTGGAGAGGGTGGTTGAAATTAGGGAAGATCCGCCCGAGGAGCTGGCAGAGAGTAATTGGCCGGCGAAGACCGGATATGAATGGGTAGCGGCAGATGTGCGGACTCAACGATCGTTGTTCCGATGGTCGCGTTTATTAAAATCGTGGTTGAATTGTACACCTATTTTCGAAAAGGGGGCGCGAAGGGACATAATTGCTCTAGAGCGGGTTACTACTGTTGAATGCGCGTGCCATGGCCGAGAAGGAGCAGCCGAAGAATTCTTCTATATGTATATCTGCCACTTCTCACAACTGCACATCCGACTACCATTCGACGAATTCACTATGGGAGTGCTGCGATTGTTGAACGTTGCCCCTACTCAGCTTCATCCGAACAGCTGGGCGTACTTGCAAGCTTTCAGATTACTGTGCATGGCGCTGTACTTGAAACCGTCTCCCCGAGCGTTCCTATACTTTTTTGTCACGAGACCGAAGAGTCCGATAACATGGTTGTCGTTAATCAGCCAGCCTGGTTTCAACAAATTGGAGGCCTTCACTCAGTCATTCAAGCATTTCAAAGATTGGTTCTTCAAAGTTATAGTAAAATCGGCTGGTCGGTCACATTTCTATACTGCTGATGGTAATACTAAGTTCCCATTCTTTTGGACCAGCAACCCTTGGAGATATAAGGTGATTTCGAGGGAAGATCTGTCGGTGGGTGAGAAGGATGTGGTGGATACTTTGATGCAATTTAGCGATAAGATGCCCACTAAGGGCTTAGTTAGGGTGTATAATTCAGTTCACCCCATTATTGATATTAAAGGTATTTTTTTGTAACTTTGAGCATTGTTATTGATTGGAGTATTTTGACGATTTGTGTGTTGTGTACTTCAAGGCATATGGCGCAACTTGGCAAGAAGAACTTGACACTTTTCCAAACCCTTCGTAAGGAGAAGGCGGTGAAGGCTATAGCTGCCGGGAACACTGTGGTTCCCAATTTGCAGGATTCTCTAGTAGACGTCCACGTGCATGGAGGTACAAAAAGGAAAGCGGAGTTGCCTATTAGGGCGGGCAAGGGCAAGGACGTGAAGAAAGTGCGAGCTGCTATGATGGGGGCAGGCTCGGCCAGTGGGGTGAAGGGGCTAGAAGCTGGGTTGATTAAGCTTCCGGAAACTACTGTTAGGAAAGATATTGAGATTAATGTGCCGGAATCGCTGATAAATTCAATTAACAATATGGAGCCAAGAGCTTTGGTGAAGGCCATGGTTGAAATTAGTAGCAAGACCTTGCTGCTTAGTCGGTGTGTGGGTTCTTTATACGAACGAGAGCTAAAAGAAGGAAGCCAGACCAAGATGGAAGAGTTGCAGGAGAAAGTTGATAAGCACGATGAAGAGAAGGAAACTTGGGAGAAGGAGAAGGAGAAGTGGGAAGTGGAAAGGAAGAGGCTCGCTATGTGGAGGGTACGATGCCTTGATTCTGAAGAAAAGCTGAAGGGCAGGATTGCAGAGCTTGAGGCCGACTATGACGATATCCAAGAAAAACACGACGGGCTGGAGGGTGATTTAGAGGACTTAAAGAGCTGCATAATTCAAGAACACATCAATGGCTTTTAGAAGGGGGTTCGTCAAGCGTCAATTTTTATGAGAATGTGGACGGTAATGACGCTAGGTTTGATGTCAATAAAGATGTCGTTGATGGTGTGCTTATAGACGAGGCGGAATCTAGCCCAGAAGGGGATGGGGTGAAGGATGCGGTTGATGCTGATGTTGGTGGTAACGAGGTGGTGACAGAAGAGGCCGAGCAGAAGGAGGCTTAGTGTTTTCAATTTGATATTTCCAATTTGGTTTAATGATTCTAAGTCTATAATAACTCGTACATTGCTTTATTTTGATGTTTGATATGAATGTCAGTTACTTCTTGGTTAATTGCTCGTTCTATTTGTGTATGTATGAGATGTTTGTTTGCGTGCAATATCGTGTGTGAAGGGTGTTCGACTCAGGCCACTTACTTGTGGTAAGGGTGGGGAACTTAAACGAATTAACATCAAGTGAAGGGTGTTCGACCCAGGCCGCTTACTTGTGGTAAGGGTGGGGAACTTAAACAAATTAACATCAAGTTAAGGGTGTTCGACCTAGGCCGCTTACTTGTGGTAAGGGTGGGGAACTTAAACGAATTAACATCAAGTTAAGAGTGTTCGACCCAGGCCGCTTACTTGTGGTAAGGGTGGGAAACTTAAATGAATTAACATCAAGTTAAGGGTGTTCGACCCAGGTCGCTTACTTGTGGTAAGGGTGGGGAAATTAAACGAATTAACATCAAGTTAAGGGTGTTCGACCCAGGCCGCTTACTTGTGGTAAGGGTGGGGAACTTAAACGAATTAACATCAAGTTAGGGGTGTTCGACCCAGGCCGCTTACTTGTGGTAAGGGTGGGGAACTTAAACGAATTAACATCAAATTAAGGGTGTTCGACCCAGGCCGCTTACTTGTGGTAAGGGTGGG
>Ga0214542_1009110_pt1 | contig 15756 bp, 8 predicted proteins | sample CNSS1metaG_FD_160096 | JGI IMG/M metagenome (GOLD analysis project Ga0214542, IMG submission 160096) | Root nodule microbial communities from cowpea collected in UCLA plant growth center, Los Angeles, California, USA - CNSS1 | ecosystem: Host-associated > Plants > Roots > Nodule | place: USA... | reverse complement strand
TACAATAATTGATACAAAAATATTTCATTACATTAACTAAATGATTACTAACCATAAACTCATTGAACAAAATTTCTTTCATATCAGCAGAATATTTTTTCCAATTTGGTGCTGGATTAGGCATCCTCATGAGCAACTCAGATATAATATCTCGAGTCACTGAATCTGGAACAAACCTCCTCCTATAATTTCAGATACTTAGTTTATATAAATTATGATTTAGTAATAAAAAGTGAAACAATTGATAATTAAGTTTAGTTTAACTTACAGATTAGTAATTTATTGCACAGATATAATAGGTCTCCTATCAACTTCATTGTGAGAATTTTCACTTAAAGGCTCCTCTTGAAATTGTGGGTTAGCACATGTTGGGGCAACACAAGATTGGTTACCAATTTTATTTGGTATTATAATCTAAAATGTAAATAATTATAATTTATTTCAAAGTATTTGACATCGAAGAAGCAACCATCCTCCTAATATTGAATATTTGATAATATTATGTTTTTTTTACCGTAATTTTTTATTATTTTATAAAAATGAATTAAAATTAATATTGAAGTAGTAAGAAAACGGGTACGGGTATGGGTATGACATTATACCCGTTACCCGGTGGGGATGGGGATGAGACAAAAGTTTGATACCTATTGGGTTTGGGTATGGGGATGGGATGAATTTTTTCTACGGGGATAGGTATGGGATAGTGAAACTCGTCCCTGCCCCGCCCCATTGCCATCCCGCTTATGTCTTTATTCCCACTAAATCTCATCAATAGAAAGAGGAGGAGATTTACCGATCTTGAGCTCAAGCTCAAACTGTCACCTTTTAGTTTTTAGTTCCTCATCTATTTCAAGTTTTTTTATATCTTTTTACATCAAGAATTTGTATTGCAAGTAGGGATGACAACAGGGCGGGTTAGGGACGGGTTTCACTATCACATACTCATCCCCACAAAAAAATTCAACTATATCCTCATACCGAAACCTAACAGGTATCAAACTTTTGTCCCATCCTCAACCCATCGATAACGGGTATATATTTATACCCATAGTCCTACCCATTTTCTTACTGTTTCAATATTAATTAATTAATTTTGGTTAAATTACTCTTTTAGTCCTCTTATATGTTAAGTAGTTTCAAACTGGTCCTTCAATTATTCATTGTCTCAATTTGGTCCTCATGTTTTCTAAAGTGACTCAATTTAGTTCTCTCCATTTAATTTAAACAAACGTCATCCAAACAGTATTGAGGTGGCAAAATTCAACTGATACGTGTCAAGGTTTTTAAGAAGAAGGAGCAATTGACGTGACATAAGTAGAAAAGGGGTCTTTTCTATAGAAGGGAATCATGAAACCCTAATTGTTGGCTAGGTTCCTAAATTCATTCTCCCCCTGTCTTTCGTTGTTGTTGTGAATTCTTGTAACCATATTGTCCCCAGTTTGTGGTGTTGAGAGGCATGTCCCAAGTTAACTCGTGTAAGTCTTGCACATGTTCGGGCAACCAAAATCGTGGTGTGTCCTCTCCTAGTGGTGTGTGGAAGGGGTTGGGTGTGACTCCCATTTGTTAGTGTGGAGAGGTTGTTGTTATGAGAATTGCCAGAACAACTATGAATATTGGGAATAAATTTTGGGGTTGCCCAAATTTTAAGGTTAGAACCGTGAATGTTGTTTCTGATTTTTTGTAATTATTGACTGTAAATATTGTTTGTTTGTTTGTTCTTGATTTGATCAACAAGAGGAAATGAAGAATGTGTTGGGTGTAATTATTTCAAGTGGTGTGGTGAAGATGATATTGACGACAGAGATGGTGTTATCTTCAGACAAAGGAGGAAGATTTTTAGTTTAGAGAAAAGTAATAAGTTGTATGAGAAATGCGTGAAGCGGTTAATAGGAATTGTTTGTGTTGTTGTTGTAGTTAATGTAATCTTAGTTTCAGTGTTGATCAAAAGTCCATAAATTGTTGTGAAGGGTTGTATCTAGTATGTTGTGCACAAACGTTGTATTTGATTTTCATATGATATATAAAGTTACAAAATTATTGTCTTATGTGTATTTGGTATGTGTATATAAACCACTTCCTTCATCTGTATTTGGCATATAGGATTGTTGACACAAAGTCAAAAAGACGCGACAATAAAAAAGTCTATGCAAGAGTTGAATTGTCCAAAAAAGTAAAATTTCTATGCAAGAGTTGAATTACCAAAAAAAGTAAAGTTGCTAAGGCATATCAGCTCCCAATATGACACACTAAAAAAGTCTAACTAAAAAAGTCTAACTAAAAAAGTAGAAGTAGGTCAATTTTTTTTACGTAAATTGCCATGAAATGTCTTGTTATCTCTTCTCATCACAAGGTCACCTTCCATATCAACCACAGCCAAGTAACATAATTTAACAAGAAAATAACATAAATTATATATATATTTATATCAACCACAACCAACTACTATAGATTTATAAAAAGTTTGAACTCCAAAATACAACATCAAGTTTTTTCTCCAAAATACTACATGAAGTGTTTCTCCAAAATACTAGACGAAGTGCAGATGTTCATAAACAAAATACATCAGACTTTGCAACCAAACCCAAAATACTCCATGAAGTCACTATTGTCCATTAACAAAATACAAAATACATAATAATTTTCACGGTTTCCAAAAACGTCCCTTCCTATGTTGAAGTTTTTGCCTAATGTTGGGTTTGCCACATGATGGGGGATGTTATGGTGGAATTGCTATTGCAGGGGATGTGTTGGAACTGGTGGATGAGACTCTTGGATAGTAATTGGTTTAATTGAAATTGAAGCTTGTGTACAAATGACGCTTGGTGGCAAGTTTTCACCTACATCACAACTTGATGGTTGGGTTAAAGACACAAATTGTTCATGTGGCAGATTTTGCCCTTGATCAAAACTTGGTGGTTGGGTTCGAGGCACAAATTGTTCATGTGGCACATTGTCCCCTTGATTAGAACTTGGTGGCACATTTTCACCTTGTGGAGTTGTATTAGCTTATGGTAATGGAGATTGTGGAGCATGTGGGCAAGTGGTTCTATTGTGTCCAAGTTGTTTACATTTGGCACATTTCTTCCTTACCCCCATCTTCAAGTCTGGGTGTCATCTTTCTTTAACTCATATGCTTTTAGTCTTCTTTACTTTTTAGGCCTTCTAGGAAATATACACTTTAGTAGAGGCATCACATCAGGGAAGAGAGTAATCTCCCACATCAAGGTCGTTCATAAGATATACTATTGAGCAATATATTTCTTTATATAAGGACTTGGTAAATCAGTAAGATATATATCGTTCTGCACTCAGATTTAAGAAGTTCATTGTGGACAGAGAGTGACAGCATGGAATGCCAGTAATACTCCATTTCCTACAGTTGCATTCCATGTTGTCCACACTAACCACAAACTTCTCACCAATAATGGATACATGTTTGACCTCAAAAATCTTCTCTACTGACCAATTATATTCATAAAAAGGGAACAAAACAAAGATTCAATATATAAACAATACAATCAAGAGTCAGCAGTACCTGGGAACCCAATATTTTGTTAACTACATCTCCTTATTTAGTTTGTCGCGAATCTTAGGGCATATTGAACCTTCAAAGGAATGTATCTTCAACCTATTACTTGCCCATCTATTCATCATGTATAGCCTTATGTCTTCAAGCGTGGTTACTATTGGCTCACTCCTTGCATCCATAAGCATGTTGTTGAAGGCCTCTAACATGTTAACTAGTGTGTCACATTTCACACTGGTATTGAACCTTGATCTTGACCAATACCTTTTATCAATTTGCAGCACATATCAAATTATTGATATAATAAATGAAAGTATACAGAAACTTAAGTAACACTCAAATACTTGCCTTGGAGGAATAACAATTAAATGTTTGAATGCATCCTTGTTCACTTCTTTGATCTCTAACATAATTTTTCCCATGCTTATGGATGTGTGCACTAAGCAACCCTCCACATTAAACGTTTTAGAATCTTCCTTTGAAATTTCTTCCTGAAATTCTCATACAATCGACACATACAAAACCTTTAATTAAATCTTGGAATGAGTTCATTCAAAGCTGACAACAAACCCTAACAAAAGAAGAATATTAAATGTTTCCAAAAGTTAACTGAATTACATACATTTCATATAATTGAAATTAAAATGTTTACCTTTTGCTAGTCTGATAAAAAGGTGCATGAGGCACAACATTCAACCCTACCAAGATCATCAATTAAAAGGTCTAAGAACCAATACCACATGTCCTTATTTTGAACCTCCACAACTGAGTATGCTATAAGCAACATTTGATCATTGGCATTTCTTGCCACAACTGTCAACAACTCACCACCAAACTTCCCCTTTAAAAAACATCCATCTAATCCTATTATAGACCTACATGATACAAAGATGTCCTTTCATGCTTTTAAACAAACATAAAATCTCTATAATATCTTTTGACTAAAAGAGTAATTTAACCATTAATTTTTATAAAATAATAAAAAATTACTGTAAAGAAAATATAATATTATCAAATATTCAATATTACAAGGAGGTTGTTTCTTCGATATCAAATATTTAGAAAGAATTTATAATCATTTCAAATTAGAATACCAAATAAAATTTCATGAGAACCAAAACATTTATTAAATTTGCAAACATTAACGAAACTTAGTAGATGAAACCTACTTAAATTTTTTAAATTCTAATGAATCTCTTTTTTATACACCAATAAATAATACATCACTTGATCAAAATCATGCAAAGAACAAAATTTTTAACAAAGATCTTGTATCTTTTGAACTATATGGTGATAAAAAAAATTATTAGCAATTACATTAAATTTTTATATTATAGTAAATCAAATTTATTTATATAATTATAGTTAAAAAATTACAATATGATAATGAGTTAGAAAATAAAAAATAATTATATAAAATATATCAAAATAGTATTCTACATGATAAAAATAAATAACAAATAAAAATATTAAAAAATTATCAAATGTGTGTCTTAGAAATAATTTAAGAGACTATTGAGTGAAATCGCACAAAAGAAAACAAATGTATAATTAAGGATATGATAAGATAAAAAATACCTTAGAGATCTGAAAAAACTTTTCAAATATCAACATAATCAATGGTTGAGAAATAACGAAAATTATTTTAGCGAAACAAATTAGTTCTTCAAATGAAATAAATAATAATAATAATAATAATAATAATAATAAATTAAAGAAGATAATTTTTTATATTAACTTTGTATTACCTAGTAAATGAAAGGTTTATGTTATTAAACACTTAAATTGAGAGTGTTAAAGATTCTCATGTGAAAGAAAAATATACAATAAATAAAAACATTAAAAAGAATAAAAATATTCAAATGTGAGACATAAAAAATCTTTAGTTGGCATACACCATTTGAACACAATTGCATAAATATTATGATAAAATGAAAAATATATTAGAGATGCGAATGAATTTCATGACAAACCAAACAATTAGACGAAATAAAAAATAGAAAGTGTGTGTGTGTATATGTATATATATATATATATATATATATATATATATATATATATATATATATATATATATATATATATATATAATATCCCCATACCCATATTTAGTCAATGTGAGGATTCCCCGTCAAAATAGGGACGAATTCGGGCAATACCCACGTAGCATGTTTATTTGCCATCCCTGACTACAAGTGGTACAATCTTTAAATATCTATCGATAGTAAAAGCTTGTTTGAATGGTTATGAGAACATTGTCAATTCAAGAAGGTAAAACTAACACACAAGTAAAGGATGAATGATCTGAAAAATCTTTACTTAATTAAAAAAAAAATCAAAATGATAAAATCAATCATGGTCTTTTGTCTAAAATAAAATAGAGTAATTTACAATAACACCCCTTAAGTTTTTCTTGAACTACACTTACAAATGAAGGATTGACCCCAACCAAGGATGGAGCACATGCTTAAGAAGACTAAGCATGTTTAGAAAGGAAGTTCACTAATCCTTTATCCATTTTCATTGTTTTTCATTATGTTTGAATTTTCCTAAGTTTACTTAGTTAACTCAACATTAGTTGACTAGTTGACCTTTGACTAAGTTTGACTTGTTGACTATAGTTGACTTGACTTAAGGCAACATGTTAATCCTTATTTATGTGTTTTGTAGTTTTAATTAAGGATAAGTATGGTGGATGATGTGGTGTAACCCTAGTGGAGAAGTGGAGATGATGTGGAGCATGTGGTGTAATCCTTATTTGACCTAGTTTTTAGAAGTTAGAGTTAGGATTTATTTGTTTAGAGGCCCCTAAATTCTTCTATATAAAGGGTGCTCCTTAAGGATGGCAACAGGTTGGGTCAGGCACAAATAGTGTCTACCCGCAACCCGACCCGCAAAAAAAAAAAATCCGTCTGCTACCTGCCCGTTTACTCGTCGGGTATCCGCTTAAAAAATATCCGTAGATATTTTTAAAACCCGCAGGTACCCGTGGATACCCGATATCCGCAAATATTTAAAAAAATATATTTTAAAAATTTTTTAATATAAAATTATAAAAAAAATTAAATTAAATTTTATTTATAATTAAATTTGATATAATAAAATATACTGTTAATTTTAATTTTAATTAAATTTAACTTAATAAAATATAAATTAAATATAAATTTTAATTTTTTTGCGGGTAATGAGTATCCGTGTGTACAAATAGTATGATACCCATACCCGACCCGTTTATAAGCACGTATTAAAATACCTGCTACTCACTATTCGCGGGTAATAAATACCTACAAGTAATGACTATCTGTCGCAGATTTTATCCAAAGATATCCACATACGCAGATATTTTTGTCATGCCTAGTGCTCTTAGATGGTTGATAAATTTGAGTAATATACGCTTGTGTTTTCTGTTTTCCGATACACACCATAACTTGTTTTCCCATATTTCAGTAAATTCAAGATAAGAAAATATCACAAACATTATTAATAACTTTCCCATATTACACAACAAAAAAAGTTTTAAAGAGGGATTTACTCCATGATAATTAAGATATCCCGATGTAAAATCACATATATTCTAAACTTATACCCTTTAAAAAAAACAAATAGAAAACCAAAGATAACCTAAACAAAACCACCTCAATCCTAAAAGAAAATAGAAGCACCTTTATTGATGCAACCGATAAATCAATAAAAAAAGCAAATAAAATCAAAACTAAAGAAAATCCAATTCAACAACACAGAATCCTAGATTGACCACTAAAACCATGAAGTAAATATTTATCTCTACGTAAATGTGTAAATTGTAGAAGGAATATTATTCCATTTAAGTTTTAAAATCCACATTGTGTAATTCTAATTTAATATTATTTTAATAACTTTAAATTTTTGTTTTATTTTTATCAATTAAACTTATATAATATAAATATATATTTTTGAATTAAATATTTTTTTAGTCTTTTAATTTATAGTAAAAATTGAAATTAGTTATTTTTTAAAATTTGGTCTAATTTAATCTTTTAACTTTAAAAATACGTAATTTAATATTTTTAACAAAATTTGAGTTGTTTATATCATTTTGATACATATTTATTTTAATATTAACTAAAAAATATCATAAAATAAGTTTAAAATATTAAATAAATTTAATGAAATTTAGGTTAAATCATTCCAAATGTCCTCATTTTTATAACAAAATCTTAAGTAGGTCTCTCATTTTTATTTGACTCAATTGAGTCTCTATTTTGGAAAATTCGTTGCAATCAATTCCTTTTCATTAGTAATACAGTAACAGTGTTAAGGTGTTAACTATGTGTCACGTATCAACACATGATTTTTTTTATTTACTTTTTATTTTATTTTTAAAAAATTAAAAAATTGTCCTGTGTCAATCTGACATTGTGCCACATGATAAAGATTGTGTAATGTGGCAATGGGAGTATTACATGTCACGATTAGATGTGAAAAGTCTCAATGTAGTCTTTGTATTTGTTATTTTGTCTCAATTTGGTCATTTTTTTTAAAAACTAAATCACTTTCATCCCGATATCAAATTTAATTTTTATATAAATTTTACGATAGTATTTTTATTATAATTAATATTTTTAACAAAATTAAATTTATTTAAATGTATATTTTGCATTAAATTTTATTTAAATTTTATTTTAAATATTTATATATCTATAATTTATAGATAAATATTAAAGTTGCTTTAAAAGTAAAAGCTTTATAAATTCAAATATAAAATTTTAAAATAATTTTATAACAATTTAAAATAAATATATTTATTTAAAATTTTACAATTTAATTTATAAATAAATTTGTTATTCTTAAACTAATTCTACCATAATCTTCCAAAGTATGGACTCAATTGAGTTAATTAAAAAATGAGGAGACCTCACTATAAAAATGGGATCTCTAAACTAATTTAACCGAAAATTTAATTAAAATGATTAAATTAATAATTTTTAAACTAAAATTAAACTAAAATTTAAAAGAAATAATTTTAATTTTCGGAAGAAAAGAATTCCCGGGAATGATCCTGTGAATTATATGGTACAGAAACTTCTAAGAATATATGTACCGCTCAAGAGTATACTGTGTTGCCACGTATGATCTGAGATAAACTCTTAAACGGCGTCAGTGAAAGAATGACGTGACGTTTAACACTTCATCAACAAACCATGTTCTTTAGCATTGTTTATGTTTGCTGCCACGCCCAAGGGCTTGAAAACCACACAGCAAATTTCCCGGTTGGAGAAGCAGAGCATGCTCAAGTTCCATTTCCACCAAATTCTTCGCCTTTTTGTCTGTAGCGGGTTACAGTGTTGATCAAAAATGCAAACGCTTTTTGTTTGTGGAGATAAGCTATGGCGTTTCCACGCCGATTCATTCTTCGGCTCTCGCCTGTCGCTTCCGACTACTCATTTGCCGTTTTGGCCGCCCAGAAGAAGTTCAGTAGTGTCCATGGTGGTTAAGCGCAGCCCCAAGCGTCTCAAATACACCACCGGTTCTCGCTTCACCAAGGTTTATTTACGCCTCCATAAACTTTGATTGTTACTCTTGAAGAGAAAATAATAGTCCATGCGTTTGTAAAAATATTTCAAACTGTCATGTCATCTACTTTGTGATAGGATGACTCGTTGATTTTTCTTATAATTATCTTAAAACATCATTACAATTGTGATTTCTAATTAATTGAGTGTGCAAAATCTTGAAATTGGATGTAAATTTAACTTTAATGTTAACGGTCGATAAACAGGAAGATGGATTGGTGTACATTGAAGCAGACCCATCTGCCTCTGATTCTTGGAAATTGGAACCGATTGTCAATCTCTTGAAACAAGGTGCGGTCGGAGTCATCCCCACTGATACCCTGTAAGTGCTTCTCAATCCTCCTGGCATAATTTCGAAATTGTTTCCCTTTTTTGTTTAAGTAACTCAACTGCTTATTAGGTCCATTGTAGTTCATTTGACATGCATTTCATTCGCTTGTACTATTACATTTGGTATGGGTTTTATGCTTTTGTTGTGGTATCTTATTCAGCCTGTTTTATTACCACTCAACTTTGTTTGATATAATTTGCAATATCATTTGCATAATCCTAATGCATTGGGTGAACTGGTTAACGTGGAGAAAAATAAATGAAGAAACATCGCATTTTTATGATTCTTACCGCGTGAAACGTGTATATGATGATGAAATCATTGGCTGCTGTGTGAACTCAAATGAAATGACGTGAGCCTAACCCTACTAGAATTGTACTTTTCTAATACAGTGTCACTAAGATGTGCGAGACTTCTTAAATTACTTTGAATGATTTTTAGTGTCACATTAATTAGTGCCAATATTGTCACTGGCTGCTAATGGAGGAATATGGACGAAAGCCAGAAGTCCACCATAAAAGCACACTAGTTATCAGATTTCATTTTAAAACTAATTGGGTATTATGCGAAGTTACTCAACAAATATACATAAGCCACCTCCTAAGAATTTAGGTAGACTTTGTGGGATTTCTCTTCAACCCCACTCCACAAATACTTACCAAACCAGGCAGGCCTACTTGAATAGGGTGATTACTAACATTCATTTTATTCTAGTATTCTTGTAGATGAATTGGAGGTCCATAATTACCCAGCATCTGTTTTTCTCTGTTTATGTAGGTATGCAATAGTATGTGACCTCAGAAGCCACTCTGCCATTGAACGTCTTCGTAGGTAGGTAGCTTTTTGCAAATCTTAGATTCTATTCCTAGATAGATACTCCATTTTCCATGTCATTAACATATGATGTAGTGCTTTGTTGCAGAATCAAGAATATAGAAGCTTCAAAGGTGAGGAGTACAGCTTGTCTTGGTCAATTGTATATGATCTTATAACTGGCTTCCTACTTTTCGCATTATGGTGCATGCTACATGTTTGCAATCACTTTCATTTGTTTAGGTTGGATTGTGTTTGACCAAATTAACAGTTTTCTCGATGTATATCTAATCTTGGTAATATTATTTACAATCATTAATGTACTTGCAGCCTCTTAGCATCTTGTGTCATTCATTTCGGGACATAGACAAGTACACAACTGGATTTCCACGTGGTGATGGTCAAGGCCATGCAAATTTATTCAAAGCTGTTAAGCATCACTTACCTGGTCCTGTAAGTGGGCTCTCTGGTTGTAATGAAAAAAATATTTAATGACTTTGTGAATACTTAAATGATTTTTGGATGGGAAAATTTAATTGGTGTAACATGCCTTTTTCTGTGGTGGCCCCTCATTGCCGCTCTACATTATATAATCAAGTAGGTTCTTATTTATTTCCTAGTGTTTTTTCTTTTCAAACTTGAATGATCTTGATAAGAATGGTGTATTTTGTCAATATTAGATAAAGAATGAAACCCTAAAATTTAACACAAACAAGCTTCAGATTTGTTTGCTGAAAATCGTAAGGAACAAGGAGTTTTACACTTGTAGTTGTTAGGTGAAAGGATGTCTATATCAGTTCATATATCTTTAATTGTTGTGGGTATGTAATTACTTCCACATATTTTTTATTTTACTCATTCATTCTTACACAGTAATGTGTATGCAGTGTAGTTTTAGACTATTATTTATTAATTGCAATTGAGTGGCAGTACACATTCATCCTAATTGCAAGCAAAGAATTACCTAAGCAATGCATAAGGTTTGGGACTTCTTCTGCCAAATATGCATCAAGAAAAAATGTGGGTGTACATATGCCTGATGATGCCATTTGTCAAGCAATACTGAAGGAGATGGATGCACCATTAATATGTACAAGGTTTGTTTAAATTGCTTGATCCGTTTTTCCTCTTTGACTTGAGAAAGAAAGATTGTTTTCTAATAACAAGAAGAGTTGTCATGAGGTAAAATGTGGACTGAGGCAGTCACCCAGAAATCATCACTTTGATATGGCAACATTTAACATAATTTAAGTGACATGTATACTTAAATGTTTAGTATAACATTTAAGTGCAAATAAATCATGACATGGCATCCAAAGATAAGATAATCAAAATTGATAGTGCCATACATGATAAATACAATAGAAGTGCACATCAAATACAATGCAAAATTTCTGAGAATAAAGGGACAGAACGGGGAAATCTGTAACTTCAGTCCAGATTATATGAGGTTGTGTGAATATGAGCATTACAACAAAAGGATAAAGTGAATTTCAGGTTCTAGATTGTAAGTCATTGATGGCTGGAAAGTTCCAATGCTGTATTTGTCTGTTCCTTTCCCTTGAATAGAAGGTATAATTCAGATGGTGTTAGGAGGAAAAACATCCCATTAGCTTAGACAATTGAATTACGAGGTTTTATCTATTGATTGACGAAATTGATAGAGTAGAGACTCTAAATAATATTTTGTTTATTACTAGAACTTATTACACTATGAAAACCTTTATCTGTGTCTATCTTAATCATATCTAAAAGTGAAATAAATTATAAGGAAACGTGGTAACCAATCCTAAATAGTGAAAAAATAGGGCACTAATCCCTAAAAGATGTCTAAGATATTCTTAGATATGATCAAGATAACAGTGAATTTCACATATTCCAATATCCTTCCTCAACCTTTTCTTAACTAAGTTTCAAGCTTGTTGTACATATACCCTTTTAGAGAAAAAAATATCAAATAGTATAATTTGCGGTTGTGCAATTATGAAACCTGGGTGATTCATTGGGAAAGCCACCGAGCACATATGATTGGAAAATATGTGGGGCCTATATGATATCTTTGGGAAAGTCAATGGGGGCAATATGGTATGTCAAGGAAAGTTGGAGGGCCAAGCTGATACCTCTAGACAAACTATTGGGCTTGTTAGGAGGATGCCTCAATATCCTAAAATGAAAAAATCAAACTGGATAGCACAGATCTGAGTAAAGGAGTTAATGAGTCAACAAGGGATAGAGAAAATGATACCAAACAATGATAAAAAATTTGAAAAAGAAGTCATGAACCAAAAAACTGATGAACTACAGGCAGATTTGTCGATCTGTGATAGAAAACACTGATTTTATTATCCATAGATCAAAGATACAGAAAGGATATTGGAACTCTTTATAGAAAATAGCCACACAGAAAATGAACTATTGTAACTGGCTTACAAAAAGTTACACTAAACCAAAACAGAAATATACAGCTGTAACAATATAACCAACCAATGACATTGTCTAACCTCATTTACATCGAGTTTGCCCCTAAGGAAGGAAATCTAGTAGGAGGCAAAGACTTGATGGGAAGATCTACCCACTAGTCTTGACCTGGAATATGTTGACCAACAAGCTGTTCGTTTGTAACCTTTTCTTGAAACAAAGAAAACATCAACCTCAATGTGTTTGGTTCTAGCATAAATAACAAGATTATGAGCCAGACTAATAGCACTTAGATTGTCACAACCATTAGAGTATAATGAGGAACTGAAAGTTCCTTGAGAAGAGTCTGTATCCATAAAATATCAGCTGTGGTGGCAGCTAAACTTAGGTATGCAGCTTCAGTGCTAGATCTTGAAACCACTATGTGGTTTTTTACCACCTTGAAACTAAACTAGGCCCCAAATAAATGGAAGCTCCTGAAGTAGACCTCCTTTCATGAGGATTTGCTGCCAAATCTGCGTCACAGAAAGCTCTGATATCTGGAGGTTGTTGAGTAATGGCAGGACAAACAACCAGACCAGTGTAAGGCTGGTTTGAGATATCCAAATATTCTTTTAACTGCAACCCAGTTAGATTCTAGAGAAGCCAAAAACCAGCATACTTTGTTGACAACTGAACTCAATTTAGGACAAGTTATAACATACTGAAGTGCATCAATAATAGACCTGTAGAAAGAAGGGTCCTGTCACATATTTGAACCATGTTTAGGCAGCTTGCAATTAGACAACAGGAGATGAACTTCAATAAGAAAACAATCCAAGGGACGAAGTTGTTTTAGAGTAAAATTGGAATTAATGTGAGTAATGACTTGTATGAGTGATTGTGAACTGCCAGTGATAATAATTTCATCAACATACACCGATAAGTAGATGATATGATAGTAGAGGTGCGATTATATGCAAACAATAAAGGATCACATTTGTTGGTAGTAAGTCGAACTGAAGAAGAGTAGTCTTCAGCCTTTCAAACCAAGCTCTAGAGCTTCTTTGAGAACATATATGCTTTATTCAACCTGCAGACTATTTATGTTCAACAACAAACCTTTGAGGTTGAGACATTTAAATTTCTTCTTGAAGAGAGCCATGTAGAAAAGCATTATTTACCTCAAGTTGAAAGATAGGCTACTTGTAAGTAATAGCAAGTTACACTAACGGTGTTTGGCAGGTCTTTGGGATGGTGATGCAGGTTTTGTGCATGGCAATAAAAAAAGTTACAAGAAATGTTGAATGGCTATGATGAAATCACTAAAAGTAGGGAAAATGGTGGCTAAAATTGGAGATTGAGACTAGCGCCATTGAAGGAGATGATTAAAAAGAATAGAACAGGGATACTTTTCTAACTACCAGAAGGATAACAACATCTGGAAAACTATCTAAAATAGACAGAAATTTGGGGGAATCTGTTTGGGCGTGCATGAGATATCACAACTGTCCGTGGTTGAAAATTTGATGGACGGTGACCAAGTATGTTTTTGTCCAGAAGATAAATGATATCTTAAAGGTAACAGTACAATAAAGATGTTTAATTTGAAAACAGAATCATAAAAGTAAGGTAAAACTCCAACTTTTGGGCAGTTTAGAAGCGTAATAGTAATGGGTCAAGTAATAAGATGTTGAAATTATGGGATTTTGGGTATTAAGGGAGGATATGCAAGAGTTGAGACTTTGAATATATTCAATTGTATGTTCGAATGTTTCATAATCTGATGATATGTTCATAAAACCTCGGGCCCTGTAATATATGTAAATCAATCATAATCATGACATAACTAAGAACAAAATATATCATGACAAGGTATGGTAACCAATCCCAAGAGATAATGAGGAGATAGGGAAATTAAGCCTAAAGGATGATCTAAATTGTTCTTTGATATGATCAAGATAATAATGAATATTATAGGATTTGTTTAGACAAACTTCTCCAAAAACATTTTATAGGAGAAAAAAATAAGACGAAAAAACTGAAATGAGTTTTTCTAAAAACTAAAATTAACTTATGTATAAATTAAAATCAAGAATTTATGAAGTTACGTGGAAGTGTTTTTACATAAAGTGTTTTTACAAATTAGCTTATGGAAAAACTTATTTTATTTTTTCTCATTTTTCTTTCCTATAAGTGTGGAGAAGTTTATAAAAATGTGCCCATAGTCTAACAACATTCTATTAGAATAAATAGACTTCAATCGGATTTATTGTAAGGTGCTGTGTGCTAGACCTAATTCCTTGATATATCTTTTCGAATTCTCTTTTTTTCCCTCTCATACATTATATCTAATATATCCCAAGTTTAACTTCATAAGTATGAAATCCTAAGAGAGGGGAAGGTACTCTCTCTCAAATTCATTCTAATATTCCTATGTATTTTTCTCAAGTCATCCATTGGCTACAAAGCATTTTAGTGAGGGTAACTGAATGCTTGCACCTCACCTAATGTGGTCACATCTCTAACCTTTTAGCCTCTGGTATCCAAGTAGGAGGTCTATTATAACCCTATATCACAACTCCTAGGCAATTAGACTAGATGTCGGAGATCCCGCATTGATTAGAGATGTAACAACATAACAGTATATAAATGAGCTTAAATCTCATTTAACAAGTCGGTTTTATGAGGTTGAGTTAAATTTAAAGTCCCTTTCTAAGTTAGTATTAAAGCCTATTTGAGTAATGTTTGTTGGGTTTATTATGTTACCTAGTATCAAACCACCGACAAATATGTAGTGTCTCTCTCACACACAGAGGATGTTCAGTGCTTGTTTGTTTTTGGTTTGGAATTCAGCCTCTGCCTATACCCCAAAAAATATTGTTTTTGTCACTTTTTGGTTAAACATGATTCTAGTAAGAGTAATGTTCATGTATCTTTAGTGTTGGACTGAATTTAAATTTTACTTAAACTTGCTTTTGAGATAAAGCTTTCCAAATACAAATTGCAACTTCAAACTTCATTTTAATCAAAATCAAAGATCATAAAATATTGCGTTTTGTTAGAAGTGGGCTTTAAGCCTAACTCAACCCCACAAAACCGGCTTATAAGGTGAGGTTTGCACTTCACTTATATAT
>Ga0214542_1009108_pt1 | contig 15761 bp, 11 predicted proteins | sample CNSS1metaG_FD_160096 | JGI IMG/M metagenome (GOLD analysis project Ga0214542, IMG submission 160096) | Root nodule microbial communities from cowpea collected in UCLA plant growth center, Los Angeles, California, USA - CNSS1 | ecosystem: Host-associated > Plants > Roots > Nodule | place: USA... | reverse complement strand
TATATATATAATTTATATAATATATATATATATATATATATATAATATAGTAAAAAAGAAACACTATTTTAATTGTATAGAATGAAAATAAAAAACCTTCACCACAATTTTCTCCTGCAGGTTTTGAAGCCCCTCACTTTTATTATTTCTTTGATTTATCTCTTTCTCCCTAAACTTAAGTGCACCAACTCACCCACACTGAACAGAAACACTCCCCACCATTCTCTCCGGTTCTTCTCCTCCTAAACCCCCCACACTCTCCACAATTCTAATTCTTCTTCTTCTGCAAATTCAGTTCCTGGAAAAGAAACCCTTGTAGAGCTCCCAGTTGACCTTGCTTCCAACTGCCTCCCTCACAGTAAGTCAATTCTTCCAAGTCTGATCCTGTTTTACTCTAAATTCGAAATTCTGCCTCTATTCGAGAATTAATCAGGTGTTCTCCTCTTCCTGTGTTGTCATGACTAAATTCTCTAGGTTGAACTGAGATTTTGAGCCCTCATTGTTGAGGAGGTATCTTACCAAGCTCAAACATCATAAAAAGGTAAGGGAAGCTAACCATTATCTTAAAATTTGTAGAGATATCTGTTTTGATGACTTTAGATTGCATGTTTAAGTGATGAATTGATGTTTGAACCGTATAATTGAATGTGTGTTGGATTGTGTGGAAAAATCTAGGCTTCTGCATGTGGGAACAGGTTCGTAATCTGGTATTTTCGCCTGGGCGAGTGGATCTCACCTGAGCGAAAACACCAGAAAACCCACCCATGTTCCTACGCGAAGCCTCGCCTAGGCGAACTGAGATCGCTTAAGCGAGAGACACTCTCGTCTAAGCGAACCAGCTTAGCCTGAGCGAGAGTTCGCCCAAATTTTTTATTTTTGCCACTGTTAGAGCCTCGCTCAGGCGAGATTGACTAGCCTAAGCGATATGGCTCCTAGCCTAGGTTAGATTGTCTAGCTTGAGCGAAAGCTACTACAGTGGGGTACTTGATGTTCTATTTTAAAGGGTGAAATTATATGTTTGAAAGTGATTTTGTGCAATTAGTCTCCTATGTGTATGGAATGTTGTTGCTAATGCTAAGTATGGTGAAATTTGATGAATATGAACTATGAGAAGATATGATTGAGATAAAATTTCAAGGGAAATTCAGAAGAGAATGTTAGTGTGTGTGTGTGTGTGTAAGGACGTGAGGAATCCGTATTGGTTGGTATCCTAAAACTCCAATAATCATTCATGCTCAGATAGAGTAGAATGAATTATGTCGTGAGGAGTAGCAGGAGGTCCTAGTATTTGGACTTGATTAAGTCTTAGACGCGAAGGGGACTTACCCTGTGAGTGGTTGGGTGATAACCCCTTGTGCTCAAACTCTGCAGAGTTTGGGAACCTTCACAGTTGCAAGCCGCCAAGAGCTCCAATGTCGCCGACACAATCCAGATATCGAGTCTAGAATTATATAATTGAGTTATGCGTTGTGAATGACTTTTATACTGTGAAATGTATGATTTTCTTTCATTTAAGTTAGCTTACCCTTCTTGTTATGTTTGTTTCCTTGTGTGTTCTGCTTTGCAATGATCACCTACTGTTGGTGTGAGCAGAGCCGAATCCAGATGAAGAAACCCCTCTCCTAAACAGGAGCTTATCTTGGCTTGGAATTTTAGTAGTGACCTTTTTGAGTTAGATCCTTGGAGTTTAAATTGTATGAACTGACTCCACTTTGTATAGACTGTACCACTTCCTTAGGAACTTATATGTTATATTTTGGATGACTGTATCAACACTTTATAATTGTTTATCCATACTACTTGCTTTGTTGGATCATGATATGAATATTTTATTTAGTAGCATAAAAACTATTAAATGGGATGTTACACAGGTACTTGTATCGAGAGTGGATAAGATGGATAATTAATGTTATGTGAGTTTTAATGTAATACATGATAGAAAAAAAAATTTTGGAGAGTTTAATCCTTAATGCTTCATGAATATTGTTCATGGGGATGGAAAGTGACTTGAAAATGTGTTTGGATTTGTTTGTTTGTGTTGATTTAAGAGTGTGGATTTGCAAGTGAGTTGCAAAATTTGACCCTCTCTAAAATGAAAATATGTATAAGGAAAGTTAGATCATCGTATTAAAATTACTTTATTGTCCCTCTCTTTTAACAATTTAATTTACTTATATTTAATTATATGGATATTAATAATATTGTATATTATTATTATATATATAATTTTAATTTTAATTATTATAATAATTAGTATTATATAATAATAATCATTATTCAAATAAATATCTTTTGTAAATAAATTAATTCTATAAAATAAAATATATTTAAATAAATGTGGAGCTAAAATTAAACCATCTATATTATAAATTATGTCAAGTTATAATTGAGAATAATAATAATTATTTTAAGTTATTAATTATAATATGAATAAATTATATTTTTTTAATTTTAAATAACATTTTTAATTTTATTTGAATATCATTTCTTCTATTTACATTGAAGGGTAAAATAGTAATCATACAATTTATTCTATTAAAAATTATAATTTATTAAATTTTATCAATCACGTCATACACAAACTTTCATAAACTTTTCACTCATATCCACTCAAATCATATCATCTTTAATCCAAACAACCTCATCTTTACCTGCAAATCAATTCAAATCAATGCAAATTCACTTCCCCAAATCCACACACAATCCAAACACAATAAAAGTAACGAGACTAACAAGGGAAACTGAAAGAAAAAAAAAACATACAGTGTATTCTAACTAAATGCAATGATTACACATGCATTATAAATAGGGTGAATGAACAAGAGGAGGGGAAACAAAGACAGTAAGAAAAAAAAGAGAAGAGGAGTTTGTGAGTGTGGAGATTGACAGCGAAGAAAAAATAAAGAAGAAGGAAAAAACGTTCACATAGTAGCTACAAATTGTTGAGATATATCTTCCACAATAACTAAGGTGGGGGGAGGAAACATTTATTACCTTATTTTCTTACTTTTATTATCTTTCCATCTATTCATAATTATTTTTATTTCTATATTTACCTTAAGTAAGGTGTCTCTAACCTCATTTTAATTTATATTTTAGTTTCCATTGTTATTTATTTATTTATATTCATTTCTAGTTATGTATTGGTCCTATTTATTTAATTTATATTTACTCTCATTTATTTATTTATATTTATCTTCAATCCCGTATTGGTCCTCTTTATTTATTTTATTTATTTTTAGTTGTGCACTAATCCTATTATTTATTTATATAATTATATGGTTTAACATCAAAATAAAAATTATGATAAATAAAGATTTAATTATTGTAGTTTGAGGTATGACCATGGGGATTTAAATGAGTGAATATTTCTCAAGATGAGATGTTCCTGGGTTACCCTGTTGGCTATGATGAGACTCATTTATCCTAACTAGTCACTACAAAATTAATCAAAATCTTTATAAAATATGATAAAAACCTAGTTTCATGAATTTGAAAGAGCTTTCATTTTTTTTTTAATGAGATATGCTATATTTTTATATGATATTTGTCTCACTTCCCTACTTTATGATTGTGTATAAAAAAATATTATAATCTTATCGTAAATGGCTGCCCTTAACATGCCCGACCCATTCCTTGCCAATATAGTAGCAATATTTCTGGGTAATGCATGGCAGACCAATGCGGTAAATAATTCGGTAACGTTTCAAGGAACTGAAAATTCTATTATCACATTCCTAAATGCTCCAAATGCACCAATTATCTTGAAGGACATATTGGAGTCACTTTTTATTTACCCTAATAGTCCAAGTGAATCCTATCCATAACATTTTTCCTCCATATGTTTAAAGGTTAACCTACGAGGGGAAAACTGTAAATAAATAATACTTCTTCCTCTTCTACTATAGAATATAATATGTACCAAATAATATAAATTTAAGATGTATATAATATTGTAAAATATATAAATATATGTATATGCGAATATTTTAAGTATGTTATATGTTATTGTAAAATTATGTGTTAACTTTTTTTGTTTGTAAGTATAATATAGAAAATAATAGTAATAAAAAATAAAAATTTTTGTCGTCACAGAGCGCATTGACTTAGTGTCGCTAGGTACCATTTAGTACAACCAGACACAATTCTTTGAATTAAATTCTAGGAGCTCTAGGAGTACTCTCGTTGGGCATGCTCTGGACTCGTTGGGCATCAAAGGCTCGGGCTAGACATGAACTAATTAGGTTTGGGTGAAATTCTTCTAAGGGCTTCTCTAGTTGAGTTGTGTTAAGCAATGATTGTGGGTGTTGAGTGGTAGTTAGATGACTTATAATGTGTATTTTAACTTAAATGAATGATTAATTAAGGCATGTATAGGTATATATGTATGTGTTTTGATTATGTGAAATTATTGAATATGATGAGATATGAATTGGTGATTATGTAGGGAATTCCAAGGAGGAAATATTTTTTATACACGTTTCTTAGGGTATGCATTGAACTACGAATACAAAAATGGAAATTATCCTAACACTCTACTAATTATTCAAATTCATATAGAGAAAAATGTGTTAGGTAGTGAGAATAGCATGAGGTCCTTGACTAATAACAGTTTGGAATTCTCATGATAAGAAAAAGACTAATCTTGTGGGTGACAAAAAGGTCAATACAAGTGTGAAATTTCCAAGTCTAACATCAATGCATTTTATCCGGATGATTTAGTCTATGAGAGTAATTAATTATATGATTTATATTTGTATGAATTTTTCTTGGATGCAATCAATTATGATACAACATAATTCTTGATATATATATATATATATATATATATATATATATATATATATATATATATATATATATATATATTTATATATAATGTTTCATCTTCAAAATAATTTACTCTTTTGTGTTGTTAGTTTCCTTATGTTGTCTTTTCTTTTATTATAATCACTTTATTGGTGTGAGTATACAAAAATATAAATTTAGAGGTTCCTGTGAGAATGATGAGCCAACAAAGTGAAGTTTTAGAACCTGTTAAATGTTATGGATGTATAATTTTTCTTTGATAACCAGGATATAGTAGTTTTTAAGTAGTATAAAAAGTATGTTATTATATTTTATCTTTGGATAATTGTACTAATATACTTTATATTTAAATTATCTATTTTGTATACTATTAAAATGAAATATTAAATACAACATTTATTGATCCTTAAATATCAGATTTAAATGTTTTTTTTTGGTGTAGAAAAATAATAAATTTTATATTAATTAAAATTATTTAACTATATTATTATTAGTTTAAAAATACTTTTTAAAATATTTTTCTTTAGAAATTGATCTCGTTAAAAGAGTGGGTCGTTAAAGTAAATTCATCATTAATAAAAATATGTTTCAAGAATAATATAAATAAATAAATAAAATAAATTGCGTGTTTAAATGGAAGGCATTTTTTAATATTTAAGTTTAGCATATATTATTATTATTATTATTTAATAGTCATGCCATAGTATGACATCTTTAAATATATAATATTTTATTATTAAATGGGGCTAAATTGTATTGATATTTAAATATGATATATTTAAATCTATATTTTATCATTCTTAATAGTGCATCATTCATGAGTCTTCTATATGACAACTGTATATTCAATTTAGACTCATAAATAAAAATAATTAATGCCCCACTAATTAAGAAAACATTTAATATAGTTTGATTTTATTAATATCATCTCTAGCACATTTTATTTTAAATCTTAATGTCAAATGATTGTAGACAAAAAGAAATTTATTCGTATCTCACGCATAATCATGATGTAGTAAAATTGTTGGCATCATGAAACAAAATTGCAAAATTATGTGAATTACTATTTTTTTAAAATTGTTAATTTGTGAATGAATTCAATTCAAATAAAACATAATTCTAATTAAAAAGTTAATATAATTAAAAATTCACATTATTATGTATAGTGTCGGTCACACCATCTAATTAAAAATTAATGTAATTAAAATTTATGTTATTTCTTTTAGTTGTACAACCTATTCAATATTTTGTGGTGAATATAATTTTGAATAAAATAAAATGCTTAATTATATTTTGAGTTTTTTATAAATTTGAGAATTTTAATTGAATTTTTATTAAATTTATGTAATATATTAAATTCTTAAAATTTAATTTAATAAAATATAAATTAATTTTTAATTTTTAATTTTTTATATATAATTAATATTTATGTGCGATTTGTTTATAAATGAATATTAAAATATCTATTATTCATTACCAGTATCAACGGTCTGTCATAAATTTTATCCGTAAATAAATATAAATATGATAATTTTGTCATTCTAATTTGATAATGTGTACCACTTTTCTTATTGATTTTTTCATGATTATTTTTCTTATTTGGATAAAGTATAAAACTTGAATCATTCTCTAATTGAGTACGGCCTTCAGTAAATTTGCATTTAAAAATTAATTTTATATCTTTTTAACATATATGATCTATAATGTTACTCAGAATTTCATTACATATTTAAAAAATAATTGATTATCTCATATTATATTCCACTATATTAGGTATTTATAAAAAAAAAATTCAATTCATAAATAATTAATTATGTTTAATAATAATTAATTATATTGATTCAAAATGGTTATAACATAATAATCAATTAATCTTAAAACTCTTTTTAAAAGGTAGTTTTTTTTCCCAATCAATGCATGAATTCCATACTTTTCAAAAAAAAAAATCTTGTTTCCTAGGTTTTTTTTAGGCAAATTTGTCTTCGTTATTCTAAAAATGGGCGAATTTTAAGAAAATTACAAAAGTAGACAAACCATACAGTCCACACGTTTTCTAAAAGAGAAATCATGCACCCTCACTCTCTCCTTTTGCATTGGGAGTCCAGGTCAAAATAAGAAATCATGTATTTTTAAATCAAAGTCATGTTGGGGGTAGATGATTTCAAGCTGAAATTGTGAGGGAGTTAACAATTTTTATTGTAATCGATTACGTAATCAATTACGCTTTGATTACATATTACAAATTCAAAAGAAAAAAAGTGGGGGCACGTTTTCTTTATTAAAAAATGTGTGGGGTGTGACATTTTCTACTATTTGTAGTTGCACCCCTATTTTTCCTTCCAAAAGCCATCTAGCAACTTCATGTGTGGTACGTGAATGACACGTGTACTATTGGTCAAGCTATACAGGTCCTAATCTTATACTAGACCCTCAAACCAGGTGTAAAACTTCCAGACAACTATCCATTACAAGGATCCATAACATAATAGATCAACCAAATCCAGATAAACCCAAAAAACGTTCATCCAATTCATTGTCAATATGGACATTGACCTATGATGATCTTCGATACCCAGTAAGAAGAACATTCTTTTAGCAACACTATTGACCACGCTATCTTCCACCTCTATATATCTCTTTGTATTCACTTTTCCTATTCAAAATGAAATACAAGTAACATTCTTTATGTTATTGTTATATCTCTTCTTTGAATTCTAACATCTTGTCATCTTATTTACTTATTGTGTCAAAAAATGTGATGTGAGATTTTATAATTAATATAAAATGATATTACAGTTAACAAAAACAACAGGTCCATGTGTTTGTGTATGTGTAATCTAAAACAATAAGAGACTTTTATTTTTTTTCATTAAAAACACGTTAGATAACAAACACAGTCCCATCAATGATAATGAGAGAGACATTCTATAGGTCATTGTACATGGTGATGACATGACATTCATTAAAAGAACGTGATGACCTCATTATCTAACAAGTTGTTAACTAGAATAACTATCCATCCATATTTTAAATTAACCATAATATCACTTTTATATTAATCACAAATCTCACATTCCTCGATATGTGAAAACAAATAAAAAAATAATAAAACAACATAATAATCATGTCACCCTAAAAAAACAAAAAAAAGTTGTAAAATATAAATTTGTTAATACTCAATATGCTAATAAAATGTAATATAACAAAAACTCATTTGAAAATACTTCCATTTATCAAGATCTTCATACTTAATTAAACCATAAATTTATAATCTTAATAAATGTAAATGTACCTTAGTGTGTATATATATATATATATATATATATATATATATATATATATATATATATATATATATATATATATATAAAGGTTAATAGGTTATAACTTAAACATTTAATAGTTTAAACACGCAAAATCTAAAATATAGGCATATGATTATCTACATATTTTCCCATTCTAATATTTTAATTTTTAAAACTTTTAAAATTTTCAAAATCTAGTGACATATAACATTACATGTTCAAATCTAAGAAAATTAAAATTTCTCCGTGTTACTGTCATATGTAAAAGATGTATGTTTTATTTGGATTCCAATACAAACTAAAATAAATTAAGAAGACTAGTTGATATATTAAATGAAGGTTTTTGTTTTTTTCATATTATCATTAAATTAGTTATATATACATTTTTTTAATTAATCATTAATTCCAACAAATTTAATCATACCAAATAACTATTCAATTAATCTTATGATCAAGAATAATTTAAATTTAAATTATATAAGACTTATTTCTCATTATTATAATTTATATTATAATAAAAGTCTTTAATTTTAATCAAGGACCTTATTTCTTATTGGCAATGACTCTATAGAGCAATAGACGTCCCGCAAGTGTACTTTTCCAATGAATCTGATGTTAATGTATGTATCCGGATAATTGAGTTTACAATAACTTTCTTGTGTGCATATACATTTGTTGTATCTATCCCTGCTTAATTGTATGTATGTATAACATGATTTACTGGTTTAAGATGACTATTTTGTATAATAGCTTACCCTTTTATGTGTTTTGTGCACCTTGTGTTTGTTTGCCTCTTTTGCAATAGTCACCTAATTGATATGAGCAGATGAGGAAGTAGGTGATGATGGTGATGTGCCTCTAGAGGAAGGTGGTGATACTGTAGAGTAGTTCCCTAGCTTGTGATGGTTTCATTGTATAGGAGTTTTTTTTTTTAAAGACTCTAGTTATCTTTAGTTTCTTTGTATATATTTTATTACTATGATTATCTATTGTTGGGAATAACTATATTAATACCTTATATATCATGTCTATCTCCTTTGGATTTTAATATTTTATTTAGTAATTTTATTTTCGTTATACACTATTAAATGAGATGTTATATTTTAGGTGACAAATTTTCCACCGAATTTGTTGGAGTTTTATATTATATTAAAGAGAGATGGGTGATGAGAAGAAGAAGAAGAAAAGAAGAAGAAGAAAAGAAGAAGAAGAAGAAAAGGAGGAGGAGAAAGAGGTAACCAAGACGGAGATCCGTGGGTGAAAGAAAGTCAATACCTTGTATTTGAATAATTTTTTTAAAAAGATAATTTATTTCTATTAATAATTTGAAATATTTTATAAAATAATATATTTTTTGGAATAATGTTTTCAAAAAGAAAATTTAAAAAATTTATGAAAAAAATTTGATCATTTATATTTAAATAATTTAAATTTTATTTAAAATATAACAATGTGAAATTGTTTATACTCTTTCTTCCATGAAATCCATGTTTATTAATTTTATAATTTATTTTTGGTTTGCTCAATCGAAACATCATTGGTTTGTCTTTAATTCATACTAGTGTAAACACAAGCACTATCGTACCTGTGTAAGTATTTTTTAAATATGTCTGTTATTAAGTTAATATATAAAATAAAATTATATTTATTAAAAATAAAGTGAAATATATCAAAAAAGATGAGATAATAATTGTTGATAAATAGGAGAAAAGAGAAGAAACAAAGATAGACGATTTTATAAAAAGTTTGTAAAAGTAACGAACAATTTTCAAAAATTTAATAAATAATTATATTTTAAAGGGTAAAATTGGAATTTTAAAATGTGAATACAAAAGAATAAATCCTTTTTATATATTATTATAGATGAATACAAATTGGATCAAAATTACATAAAATACTAGATTAAAAATAAAATCGAGCATAGATAATAAAACCAGAGAAGAAGCACTTTTAATTTTGGTTTAATTACTCGGATGATAACCACTTTGGTACATGTGTATCAATCTGGTACCCGCTTTTAAAAAAGTGTCAATTACATCCCAACTTTTGAAAAAGCGCTTCAATTAGGTCCCTTTCAGACAGAGTTGGTCAACGTGCCACGAAACAATATGTGGTTTTTTTTATTTTTTTAAATTTTTTGAAAAATAAAATAAAAATGCCATGTGTCAAGTTCCTTGTGTGACACATGGCATTGTCAGTGCCACGTGACATTGCAATGCCACGTGTCAGTGTCACTATCAAATGTCATTGTGTTGATTTCAATTTAGTCCCTATATATGTCTTTTTGTTTCAATTTAGTACCTACTTATGTGTATCTAATTCAATTTTGTCCCAATTTTTGTAAGGGTTAAATATGTTTTTGGTCCCTCAAGTTTTAGTAAATTTTGGAATTAGTCCCTCATCAAAACTTTATACCAATTTAGTCCTTCATCTTTCAAAATGTGTGAATTTAGTCCTTTTAACCAAATTTTGTTAAGTTTATTTGACGTTTCAAGCGCATTTCATGATAGTATTTAAGTTAACATTGAAACAAAAATGTGTCAAACAATGTAAATAATTTAAATACTATCATGAAATGCGCTTGAAACGTCAAAAAAACTTAACAAAATTTGGTTAAAAGGACTAAATTCACGCATTTTGAAAGATGAAAGACTAAATTAGTCAAAAGTTTTGATGAGGGACTAATTCCAATTTTCGCTGAAACTTGAGGGACCAAAAACATATTTAACCCTTTTTGTAATAAGTAAAATATTTTTGTAATCCATTTTTTATAAGATTAAAACTAATTAAGTATAAATATTTTTACAAAATTAAGTACTAATATTTATATTGTTTCTCTCAATTTCAAACCAAATTTATTATTTGTATAAATGTTTTACTAATATTTTTTATTAAAAATGACTTTTTAACATATTACTTCATTAATTACTTTTTATTAAGTACTCATGTTTCTATTTGTCTGAATGTTATACTATTTTTTTTTATTAAAAATGAATTTTACCACTAAATTTTAATATAAATATCAAATACTTAATTTTTGTAAAAATTTTATACTTAATTACTTTTAATTTTATAAAAAATGGATTTTAACTATTAAAAAAAATTAGGTCAAGATTGAATCAGATACACATAAGTAGGTACTAAATTGAAACCAAAAGACATATACGGGGACTAAATCGAAATCAACACAATGACATCTGATGGTGACACATAACACGTTGACTAACGACGTTATTCAACTCCGTCTGAAAGGGACCTAAAGCACTTTTTCAAAAGTTTGGATGCAATTGACACTTTTTTAAAAGCGGGTACCAGATTGACACACTTGTATCAAAGTGGGTACCATCTGAGTAATTAAACCTTTAATTTTTAAAAAATTTAAGCACCTTCTTCAATCCCCTTAATTGTTTTCCTCAATATTAGTTTATTGCTTTTATTTATATTTGAGCTTCTTAAATTTCTTGTCATAATTTGATTAACGCAAGCCTGAAACTAATATTTGTTTTGTGGCCCACACGCGATTTTAATTATCCAAATTTAATTTTACAATAGTGGGCCTAGCCCGATCGTGTTGCTGCTACGGCTCCTACTTCCTGCACCCACTTTTTTTCTCCTTCTCCTCCCTAACTTTTTAAAATGGCCCTTCTACACTTTTATTTAACAATAACTATGGAAGTTATTTTCTTTTCTTTTCTTTCATCTTTCCGGTCTTCGTTTCCCCTCTCTACGTTCACAATCTCTTCTTCACAGTCTCCTCTTCACTTCTTCGGCTTTCTGCTTCTACCTTCGTTTCCTCCTTCATCTTTATTACCAACACTGCCAACTCAAGAAATGTGAAGTATTTGGGAGATACAAGGTGGTTCCCATTCAGGTATGGCATTTGTTTTGGTTTTTCACGGTGTGGTGAAGGTTTCTTTAGAGTTTTTAATTTTTTTTCCCAAATGAAGAATCCGTAACTCATTCTCGAATACAGAATAATATTACAGATCGTCTACTTCGAAATAGCTAAATGTTTCTTGGATTTCCCGATCTAGAATAAATTCGAATTCAGGAAATGACTTTTAGATTATATGTTTCGTAGTAAGGAGGTGTACTAGAAAGAAAATTTTGGAATATATTATGAGGATTATGTCAGTTGTAAAAAGTTAATTTTTCTTGAAAAGAGTAATCCGGAATATGATTCTAGTTTCAGAAGTACTATCTGAATTGTCCAATCTGAGAAAGGGTGATGTAATGAATATTTTTCATTTTAGATGTGTTATAACGAAGAAAGTCTGCTAATTCATCATTGATGAAGAAAGTTGTACTAATATAACAAGTAAAAGACTAGTTGACAATTTGGTTTGAAAACATATATACATCTTAGTCCTTATGCATTGAAGTGGTTAAGTGAGAATGATGACTTAGTGGTGGATAGACCGGTAAATATTTCTTTATCCATAGAAAAATATGTGAATGAAATAGTATGTGATGTCGTGCCTATGGAAACAAGTCACTTGTTGGTAGAAAGACCATGACAATATAATCGAAAGGTGACACATGACGATCTATCCAATAAATATTCTTTTTTATTTAAAGGACAAAAAGTGACCCTAACACCTATATAACCTAGAGAAGTTAGTGAGAACCAAGTAAAAATGATGGGCAAGAGTTAGAGAGAAAAGAAGAAAGAGGAGAAAACAAGAGAGGAAGAGAAAAATTAAAAAAAAAAGGTAAAAAGGTGAGTAAACATTAAAAACAAAATGAGTGGTAAAAACATTTTCTTAAGAGAAAAAGAGCTAAACAGAGCAGTAGTAATAAAATAACATTTAAATTTGTTTATTCCTAACAATATTTTCTCATATTTCTTAAGAAGTTGCTTCATATCTAAAGAGAAATAAAATTATGTAGAAGACAAACAAATATTGGTAGGCATAAGCAAATATAAAAGTTGTTTTGTTACTACCGCTTTGTTTACCTCTTTCTTCCACCCTTGTTTTCTCCCTTTCTTCTTTTCTCTCTTGCTGTCTTTTGACTCTCATTTTTACTTGATCCTCACTAATCTCTAGAGGTGATAAAGGTATTAGGGCCACTTTTTTCCCTTCGAATAGGAAAGAACATTTATTGGATAGACTATCATGTATCACCTTTCTATCATATTGCCATGGTCTTTCTAACAACAAGTGACTTGCTTCCTTAGGCATGACATGCATACTACTTCATTCACATTTTTTTCGAAGGAAGAAGCAATATTCACTTACCTATCCACCACTAACTCACCATCTTCACTTAACCATTGCAACACATAAGGACTAAAATGTTTTAATGTTCTCCAAACCAAACTTGTCAACTAGTCTTTTACTTGCTATATCCGTACAAATCCCTCCATCAATGATGAAGAACACTCTTTCATTATGAGACACCTAAAATGGAAAATATTCCTTTGTTGAGTCTCATCCTCCTCTTTATTCTTGCTTCCCAACCATTTACTAACCATCAAAAGATTTCCTTCCAGTGGTGGTACTTTTGCTCCTTCATCTTCACTACATGCTTGATCTTGTTCTGAGATTCACTACCAAGTTCTTCTTTCTTCATCAAATGGCTCATCTAGCATTGGGAGATCGTGATGCTATATGTCCTTATTGGTGGTGCAAAGGAATGTTATGATGGAAGGTGTTAATGTGTGGTGTTAGAGGGAATGGCTAAGGTTTTGGAAACTTAACCCACAAGAGGGAGGTGTAGAGGTGATGATGGAAGGTGTTAATGTGTGGCGCAAGGTGAAGAGTGAGAGAGTGATTTGTAAAATTAGGGTTTCATTTATACCGAGGACTAGAATAGTCATTTTAAAAAGTTAGGGAGGCGCAGGAGAAAAAATGGAATGCAGGAAGTAAGAGCCTGCTTCTACGATGATCTTGTCTTGATCCCTTAGGGCAATCTCTTCATGCACCTCCATAATTTTAATCTACACCCCCACAAATATTTGTATCTTAAAACGTAAAATGTGAAATACAATTTTTTTATGTTTTGAATTATACATTTAAAAATTCAAAGTAATAAATATACTTTGGATAGAATAATTTAAAATAAAAATATTTTCTGAATTACACGATCCAAAATATAGTTTTGTATTTTAAATTGTGTATTTTGAAATTTAAAAATTATATTTTAAATTTTGCATTTCAAAATATAAAATATGGGATATATTTATATATTTTACATAATATGAGATTTTAATTGAAAATTGTAGATTCTGAAAGACAAAAGTTTATGAGGATGCAAGTTAAGATCATGAGGTGCAGGAAGAAATTGCCCTCACGTTTAATTGTCGTGGGCTTTAGCCCAGCTTGTTAACTAATTTAAACCTTTTGTTCATTTATTACTGGGGCTTGGTTTCTGGCGTGGGCAAATAAGTAAAACTCAAGCTAAAACCCAGTTCTTTACAACAATAAATTACAACTTTCATCAAGGATTAAAACTCAATATTAATTAATTATCAAAATATGGAAAATATTAATTTTAATCAATCTCTTTATTTATTTACTCTTCCCTTTTATGCTACAATTTTATTTTCCATAAAAATAATTTTTGATTTGATCAACTTGTTTACTCATTAATGTATAGTCTTCAAAATTTGCTTAATTATTTATATACAAGCGTAGAATTACTTAATAAATGAATATTTTTGGTGTTTAAACTTAAATATAAATTTCATTAAACTTTAACAAAGATTAGAACAACTGTGTATAAATATTATCATGATAATTTAGTTTCACTGCCTACAAAGTTGGGTTTACTATTAAAACTATCAAGTTCATGCCTCCACAACCTGCTTGAACCAGAAATACCCTAATAGCCTCTATCATAAAGCACAGAGAGGAAATAAGAGAGGAAAAAAAATAATTTTCAGAAAAAAAGAAAACAAGAAAAAAGAAAGATAAATATTATGATTTTTTTTTTAAACTTCATAGTAAGAGTATCTTTAACGAATATAACCCTAGTTCTTTGTTGCAATAAACGATATGTAGAAAAAATAATTTCATTTAAGATGAAAAAATTTTGGATTAGAAAAATACTAAAATAAAATTTTTTAGATGGCAAAAAAAATTTATAATTACTTTTAAATTTAAATTTGAATTGTTACGAATTACTTTCGAACTCAAATTATTTTATAACCTTTTAGGTTCTACAAAATCATGCCATTTTAAATATATTATTGTCATAATTATACCATTGCCTTCAGAATGTACATAAATTATATTTTTATAATAGTGATTTTAATTCATATAAAAAATATTTAAACTATGCATTTATAAAAGGATTAAAATGCTAATTTAATTAAGATAAAAGGGGTTATAATGGGCCTCTACAATTATCAACTAAAACCCAAAATAAAAATAAAAATGGTGCTTCTAACTTTATCTTAACTATACCCATAAGAAAAAGAATATTTTAGCAAGTTACAAAGAAATTAAATATGATCAAAATTGGGAGTCCGTTAAAAGATATAGAAAGATAATATGGTCTAAGGTAGAATGGAATTATAAAAAAAAAACTGTTGATATGGTTTAGTTTATTAAATAATCAATTTCCAATAATCTTAATTTAGATGTTAATTATATTGAATGAGATTGTAAATATATGAGCAAGTGAAGATATTATATATATATA
>Ga0214542_1009102_pt1 | contig 15767 bp, 8 predicted proteins | sample CNSS1metaG_FD_160096 | JGI IMG/M metagenome (GOLD analysis project Ga0214542, IMG submission 160096) | Root nodule microbial communities from cowpea collected in UCLA plant growth center, Los Angeles, California, USA - CNSS1 | ecosystem: Host-associated > Plants > Roots > Nodule | place: USA... | reverse complement strand
ATCATCTAATTCCCCAAAGTTTTTACTTAATTTTGTGAACTTCTTAAAGTTTCCCAATTTTTAAACATTGAAAGTTTTATCATAAAAAAAATAAATAAATTAAAAAATAATAAAAAAAAAAAACGGGTCAGCCCGCGGGTCCGCGGGCCAACGTGTATGCGGGGCGGGCCAGAGTATGCGGCCCGCATAAAATGTGCGGGGCGGGGCGGGTCTTATGCGGGGCGGGCCTAAACGGGGCGGGCCGGCCCGCATTGCCACCCCTATTTTTAGGAGTTGGAGTTTGGAATGAGTATGGTTTTGATTTTCAATTGAAGTTTATTTCTCTCTCTCCTAAAAAAAATTGTTTTAGTTTCTAAACACTAAATTAAAGGATTAAAAGTAGTTTAATCTTCAAAAACTCATGTTTTTCTTTTACTTTTGAGAGATTAACAAAATTCTTTTTAAATTTGAGAATAAAAACTAGAATTACACAGATGCAACCATACATCGTAATTTATTTTATGAAAACTTGATTGTACAAATTGTTGTTAATATTTACTTTTGAAATGGATATCGAAATGATAGAAATAAGAAAAAATATATTTTTATTTTTTATCTGTATAATTTTGGAACCTAAATGCAAGTTTATTTTGTTGTATATAGGGATGAAAAATAAATTCCTCACCGAACGGCGGATACTCTATGTACCTAACGGATATCGCGGTTAGGGCAAAAAAATATTAATAAATTTTACTTAATTAATTTTTTATATTTTAGTGACAAAATAAAATTAAAGTGAAAAAATATTAATTATGAAATAGTTATTTAGATATGTGTAATTAAAGTTATTTTTTAAAGATTAATTTTTTAAAATTTATATTTTGCTACAATTCATTCTAATTTATTTTAAGAGATCAAAATTATTTTTATTAATATTTCATTGAGTAATTTGATTTGAATTTATTTAAAATCTCTTATTTTTATTTGAATTTATATTTTAAATATTTGTAGATGGTACAGATAACGTAAAAAATATTTTTAGATGGATGGATACGAATAGACACTATCTTTATCTAATCCAATCTGTTGTCATATTTAATTGTATCAAATATATTAATGGGTCAAAAAATATAATTTATAGTCAAAGATCAAGATCAAGTCTTTGTACCTAAAAGCATAACAATTCAAATTATACAATTTGATTGTAACTTGATCAATTTAACTAACTATATGAAAAAATTGACGTAGCTTGTAATATGTTTTACCTTACTTGTCTAAAGTCATGAATTGTGGGAAACTTTTCGAATTCACCAACTTGGAAAAAGGTTTATCAGTTCTCTTTAGATCATACAACTTCGGTTAAATGGGCTTATTTCCTGCACCTCCAGGCATTTTTTCTACATTTCCAAAAAAATTTAAAATTTCAAAAATACCCTTTGATAATTTGGGTTAAGCCACGTAGATCACACCCCCAAAGTTATTTCCGGACGTCGATTTCCGGCGAAGAATATTTTTAAAAGTCAAAATATATAACCAAAAGTTGACTTCTGAAAGTAAAAATATATAACATGAAGTCAATTTCCGGAAGTCAAAATATATAACCGAAAGTCAACTTTAGAAAGTCAAAATATATAACCGTAAGCCGACTTCCAGAAGTCCAAATATATTATCGAAAGTCGACTTCCGAAAATCAATATATTATCGGAAGTCAACTTCTGAAAGTCAAAATATATAATCTGAAGTTGACTTCCGGAAGTCAAAATATATAACCGGAAGTCGACTTCTGAAAGTTAAAATATATAACCGTAAGTCAACTTCCGGAAGTCAAAATATATTCGGAAGTCGACTTCCGAAATCAATATATTACCAGAAGTCAACTTCCGAAAGTCAAAATATATCACCGGAAGTCGACTTCCAGAAGTAAAAATATACTACCGGAAGTCGACTTCCGAAAGTTAAAATATATTACCAGAAGTCGACTTCCGAAAGTCAATATATATATATATATATTTAATTTTTTTAAATATTTTGTTAAAGAGTTAATGCATTTTAATTTAATTTATTTAAAAATATTATATTTTACTATATTATATAAAAAATAAATTTAATATATATATATATATATATATATATATTATTTCAAAAGCACATTTTAAACAAAATAAAAAATTAAAATATAAACGAGTTTAAAAAATGTTAAAAACAAAAAGTATAAAAATTAAAAATTAAAAAAATTAAAAAATAAAATAACAAAATAAAAAATACAAATGTATATATATACAAACGAATTTTTTAAATTTATTTTATTTGAAAGTGTAATATTTTAATATTTTAAATTATATATATATACATTAATTATTTATTTCTAAATTATAAATTAAACAAATTAATAAAGCATAAAATTATAAACTAAAAAAATTATTAAAATTTTAAAGAAATTAAACATTAAAAAAAATTAAATGAAAACAGAATATATTTTTCATTTTTCGTGTTTTTATTTAAAGTTTAATAATATTTTTGTTTTATTTATTTTTATTTTTGAGTAGATTAAATAAAAATAAAATTATATATATAGATATTAATATTTTATTTTATTTTTCAAATATATAATAAGAGATATGAAAAATATAAAACATAAATAAAATAAAAAAACATCTAAAATTTAGAAAACATAAACCTTAAATAAAATTAAAAAATAGTTAAAACAAAATTAAAATATAAAGTTTAAGTATTTTTAATATATATTTAAAAATTATAATTATATATATATATATATATATATATAATTTATATAATGTATTAAAAATAATTAAACTAAAAAGTAAAAATTTAAAAATAATATTTTGACTTCCAGAAGTCATCTTCCGGCAATATATTTTGACTTCCAGAAATCGACTTCCGGTAATATATTTTAACTTCCGGAAGTTGACTTTTGGTTATATAGTTTAAGTTCCGGAAGTCGACTTCCGATTTTATATTTTGACTTTCGAAAGTTGACTTCTAATGATATATTTTGACTTCCAGAAGTTAATTTCCAGTAATATAGTTTTACTTTCAGAAGTTGACTTTCGGTAATATATTTTGACTTCCCGAAGTCAACATTCGATTATATATTTTGAGTTCTGAAAGTCAACTTCTAGTTATATATTTTGACTTTCGAAAGTCGACTTCCGATTATATATTTTGATTTCCGAAAATAGACATCAAAAAGTAATTTTGGGTGTGTAATGTATGTGGTTTTACTTAAATGGTCAAAGGGTATTTTGTGAATTTAAAATTATTTTGGAGGTGTTGAAGAAATTTTGGGGGTGCAGGAAGAAAGACCCTCGGTTAAATTTTGTTTTCATACGTACTTGGTCCAAGGTCACTCATGGTATCAAGCCATTTTAAAATAAAGAGGACTAAGTTTTAAGGGTCTTTCTTCCTAGACCTGCAAAAGTCAAAATATATTATCGGAAGTTAATATCTGAAAGTAAAAATATATTACCGGAAGTCAATATATATTAACGGAAATCAAAATAGATTATCGGAAGTCAACTTTCGGAAGTCAAAATATATTACCAAAAGTCGACTTCCGAAAGTTAAAATATATTACCAGAAGTCGACTTTCGGATTTCAAAATAATTTTTTTTTCGTTTATATTTTTTTAATTTAAAGTTTTGTTTTTAAATTTTTTTAGTTTAATTTTTTTAATACATTATATAAAAAAATTATATATATATATATATAGATATATATAATTTTATTTTTTAAATATATATTAAAAATACTTAAGAAATAAATTAAATTAAAAATACTTAAAATTTATATTAAAAAAATATTAATTTTATTTTAACTATTTTTAATTTTATTTAAAGTTTATGTTTCTAAATTTTAAATGTTCTTTGAAGTTTAGTATTGTTTATTTTTTCATATTTCTTAATATGTATTTGAAAAATAAAATAAAATATTAATATGTATATATATATATATGTAATATTATTCTTATTTAATATACCGAAAAAATAAATATAAATATAAAAATAAATAAAGCTAAAGTATTATTAAATTTGAAATAAAAAAACAAAAAATGAATTTTTTTTATTTAATTTTGACTCTCGGAAGACATATATCTTGACTTTCGAAAGTCGAATTTCGGTAATATATTTTGACTTCCGGAAGTCGACTTCCTGTAATATATTTTGGCTTGCGGAAGTTGAGTTCCGGTTATTTATTTTGACTTCCGAAAAATTTGACTTTCGATTATATATTTTGACTTCTGGTAATATTTTTGACTTTCCGAAGTCGACTTCCGGTTATATATTTTGACTTTCGGATATCGAATTCCGGTTATATATTTTGATTTCCGGAAGTATTCTTCACCGAAAGTCGACATCTGAAAGTAATTTTGGGGGTGTGATTTGTATGGCTTCACTAAAATGGTCAAAGGGTATTTTTATGATTTAAACTTTTTTTGGAGGTGAAGAAGAAAATTTGGAGTTGCAGGAAGAAAGACCCAATTTTAAATATGAAGTCTGGATTACACTATCCCAACCCAAATTCATTAAAATATTTAATTGAAATTTTATACTATTATTATTACCATCTTATTCTCTTATATTAGTTATTAATAGAATTGATGAGTCTATTAAATCATATATATATATATATATATATATATATATATATATATATATTTAATTCTAAACACTCTATTCTCTCATACAATCCTTATTCTCTCACTAACTTAAGTTTCTGAGAGATTTTTACTGGTGAATCTTTTTGTCTGATCTATTTTGGAGCTTGATTCATATTACACCTTGACAACAACCTGGTCTTTAGAGATCATTGACTTCCTTTGTAGACTCCTCGCCAAATCCTGATAAAAACATTTAGCGCCCATGGTGGAGCCTGGGTAAGACATTGACTTCCTTTGTAGACATCCTCTCAAGGCAATGCACCTGATATCGCGAGAGCTATAGAAGCAATGGTGGCTGCTATGACGCAACAGAGCACGAGGATGATGCAACAACATGAAGCATCGATGTAGCGATAGACAGCGTCGCTGGAGCAGTAACAGCTTGTGATGCAACAGATGGAGGCTACGAGGGTGGCTGCGGAGGATACCCACCGACAACATATGGAAGTCCTCCGCCAGCTGGAGGAGAACAAGGCGGGTGCCCCTGTGTTTGGTCCTGAGCCACGACCTACAGTCAGGGAGTGGAGCTTTGAGGACTTTCTGAAACACCAGCCGACGAAGTTTGGAGGCAAGACCAGTCCTGATGCCGCAGACCAATGACTAAAGAACATGGAGAGAATCTTTGATGCGAAGATGTGCCCGGCCGAGAATCGACTATCTTTTGTTGTATACATGCTCATAGGGGAGGCGGAGCATTGGTGGATATGCATGAAGTCCATCATGGAGGGGTGGGATGAGCTGGTCACGTGGGAGTCTTTTAGGGGGAAGTTCCTCTCAGAGTATTTCCCTGACAGTGTCAAGTATGCCAAGGAGGTGGAGTTCCTCCAGCTAACTCAGGGGAGCAAATTTGTGACTGAGTACGCTGAGAAGTTCAAGCATCTCAGTCACTTCTACACACTGCCACTCGACGAAGAATGGAGATGCTGCAAGTTTGAGAATAGACTCCGCAGTGATATTCGTTTGATGGTGGTTCCCTTGTCCATCAAGGATTTGGCCGCTCTGGTGGAGAAGGCCAGAGTGATGGAGAATATGAAACGTGAGGTAGAAGGCCAACGCCCACAACAACCCCAGCAACCACAAAGGATTGGTGGACCATCTGGGTCCAAACCTAGGCATGAGGAGCGGAGGAGGCCATATGATAGACCTCACCATCAGTCCCAGGGGTCTAAGAGTTTCCCTCCCCAGTAGGGCCGAGTACAGTGTTATATATGTGGAGGCCCTCACCTGAGGAACGCCTGCCCGCGTATGGAGGGCTACCGTCGGTGCAACAATTGTGGCAAGGAAGGCCACTTTGGGAAGGATTTCCCCAACCTTGCTAGGGCAGCGACACGCCCTCCAGTTCAGACTCCTCACCAGCATCAGCGGAGGGACAGAGGCAACAGGCCTCAGGCAACAGGCAGGGTGTATGCCATGACAGGAGCAGAGGCGGCAGGCTCACATAACCTGGTTATGGGTTATTGTTTGATAACTGAGATGAAATGTTGTGTGTTATATGATTCTGGAGCGACACACTCTTTTGTGTCAAATGCATGTGTGGAACGGTTGGGTCTGTCGGTGTGCGAGCTGCAGTGTGAGCTTGCGGTGTCTACTCCAACGTCAGGTTTGGTCAGGACGTCGTCCTTATGTGCGAGGTGTCCAACGAAGGTAGAGGGACGCAAGTACAAAGTGAACCTAATCTTCCTGCCTCTACAAGAGTTGGAGGTAATCTTGGGGATGGATTGGCTCTCTGCCAATCACATTCCTATAGATTGCCGAGAAAAGAGGTTGTTATTCCCCGACTCAGAGGAGCCTGAGTTGTTATCGTCCCAAGGAGTCCTGAAGGAGCTGCAAGGTGGTGCTCAATGCTTCGTGATCTTCACGCATCTAGAGGTGGAAGGAGGACAGATGAAGTCCGTCATACCAATGGTGTAGGAATTTGAGGATGTATTCCCAGAGGAAGTGCCAGGGTTGCCTCCCCATCGAGAGGTGGAGTTCTCTATCAATCTAGCACCAGGAATCGGCCCAACATCGATGGCTCTATACCGTATGGCTTTGCCGGAGTTGGTGGAACTCAAGAAACAGATTGAGGAGTTGATGGAGAAGCAATTCATCTGACCCAGTACCTCGCCTTGGGGAGCACCAATGTTGTTGGTGAAGAAGAAGGACGAGAGTTCACGTCTGTGTGTGGACTACAGGCAGTTGAACAAGATGACAATCAAGAATAAGTACCCTCTCCCGAGAATTGATGACTTGATAGATTAGTTGCATGGATCAGCAGTGTTTTAGAAGATTGATTTGCGATCAGGGTACCATCAGATTTGGTGAAGGTTGACGATGTACAGAAGACGACCTTCAAGTCTCAATATGGACACTATGAGTACGTGGTTATGCCTTTTGGTGTGACCAATGCTCTGGCAGTGTTCATGGATTACATGAACATGATTTTCAGACCGTTCTTAGATAAATTCGTTGTAGTATTTATAGACGACATACTTATCTATTCCAGGACTCAGGAGGAGCATGTAGAACACTTGAGGTTGGTGCTTGGCGTTTTGAGGGAGAAGCAGTTGTATGCCAAGTTGTCCAAGTGTGAATTCTGGATGGAAGATGTTCAATTTTTAGGGCATGTGATATCTGCGCATCGTATTGTAGTGGATCCGACAAAGGTCGAGGCAATGGTTAAATGGGAAAGTCCCAAGTCGGCAACAGAGATCAGGAGCTTTGTGGGGTTAGCTGGCTACTATAGGAGATTCATAGAGGGATTCTCCAAGATAGTGGCGTCCCTGACACAACTCACTCGGAAAGATCAACCTTTCACCTGGACAAATAAGTGTGAGGAAAGTTTCCAGGAGCTGAAGAGAAAATTGACCAGCGCTCCGATACTAGTGATCCCGAATGTCAGGAAGCCTTTTGAGGTCTACTGTGACGCCTCCCATCTCGAACTTGGTTGTGTGTTGATGCAGGAGAAGAAGGTTGTGGTATATGCTCCGAGACAACTCAAGGTGCATGAGAGAAACTACCCCATTCATGACTTGGAGTTGGCGGCCATAGTGTTTGCTTTGAAGATCTAGAGGCATTACCTCTATGGTGCCCAATTTCATGTGTTCAACGATCATAAGAGTCTCAAGTACATGTTTGATCAGAATGAGCTGAATATGAGACAGAGAAGATGGATGGAGTTCCTGAAGGACTACGAATTTGAACTGATATATCACCCGGGGAAGGCTAATGTGGTAGTCGATGCCTTAAGTAGGAAAATAGTGCACACTGCACATCTCATGATTAAGGAAGCGAAACTAATTGAGAAATTCTGAGATATGAAGTTACAGGTGGAGTTAGGGTCTGAGTTCATTAGATGTAGTACCCTGACTATATCTAGCGACTTCTTGAGCTCAGTTAGGGAGAGGCAGTTATTGGATGTCAGTCTGAACAAAGTTAGAGAACAGCTTGGGTCAGATGAGACTAGAGATTTTGCCTTGGGTAATGATGATATCTTGAGATTTCAGGGTAAGATTTGTGTACCTAATGATGCGGAGGTAAAGAAGTTAATTATTGAGGAAGGACATAAGAGTCGCCTTAGTCTGCACCTCGACATGATTAAGATGTACCAGGATCTCAAGGAAATCTTCTGGTGGCAGGGGATGAAGAAAGATGTGGTTCAATTCGTATCAGCATGCTTAACGTGTTAGAAGGCGAATGTGGAGCATTAGAGACCCGATGAAAATCTACAACCCTTGGAGATAACCGTGTGGAAATAGGACAACATCTCCATGGACTTTGTGACCCATCTGCCACAGACTTTTAGTGGGCATGATAGAATCTGGGTTATAGTGGACCGATTGACTAAGAGTGCTCACTTCTTGGCGATGAACTTGAGGACGTCCATGGCTAAGTTGGCCCAACTGTACATAAAAGAAAATTGTAAGACTGCATGGAGTACCTTCGAGCATTGTATCGGATAAGGATCCTCGATTTACGTCGCGGTTTTGGCAAACCTTACAGGATGCTTTGGGAACCAAGTTGACCAAGAGTTCAGCCTACCACCTTCAGACAGATGGTCAGTCTGAGAGGACGATTCAGTCACTGGAGAACTTACTACAGACATGCATTTTGGACCATCTGGGTGCTTGGGATGAAGTACTGCCTTTGATAGAGTTCACCTACAACAACAGTTTTCATGCGAGCATTGGCATGACGCCATATGAGGCTCTTTATGGTAGGAGGTGTATGACTCCTCTCTATTGGTATCAGGATGGGGAGGCAATGCTTGTTGGACCAGAATTACTAGAACAAACTACTGAGAAAGTCAGAATGGTGCGAGTTAGGATGCAGGCCTTTCAGAGTAGGTAAAAGGCTTATGCAAACCGTAGAAGGAGACCCTTGGAGTTGATGGCGGGTGATCATGTGTTCTTGAGGGTGATCTGAACCACCGGTGTGAGAAGGGCTCTCCGCTCAAGGAAGCTGTCTCCTAAGTTTCTTGACCCCTATCAGATCACGAGGAGGATTGGGCTGGTGGCTTATGAGATAGCTTTCCCCCCTCAGTTGGCAAACCTTCATCCGATGTTTCATGTGTCTCAACTGAGGAAGTACGTGTTTGATCCGGCTCATGTGTTGGAAGCTGATGATATACAGATTAGAGAGGATCTTACTGTGGAAGTGCCACCCATTGTCTTGGAGAAGAGTCGAGTTGAGGAACGTAGAGGAAAATCAGTCAATCTTGTCAAAGTCATTTGGGATCGGAGGACTGGGGACTCTACTTGGGAGTTGGAGGAGGATATGAGGAAATCACACCCACATCTGTTTGCCTGATAAGTCTTTATTTTCGAGGTCGCAAATTTTGTTGTTGGGGAGAATGTAAGGCCCATTAATTTCTCTGTCCTTTATTTTAAGGGTTGTCTCGTCTGGTGGGCCTAAGAGCTGGCCCAATAAGGAAGATTCAGACCTAACATACCCTAACCCTAACCATGCTGCTCATTTTCGAAAAATAGATCCTCTTCTCTTAGAGCTGATGCCGCCTCTGCTAGGGTTCCAAAGCGTACTCAGTTTCACGTTCAGCTTGATCTCGTTTTGGCTCACGTAAGTATTCTCAACCCATACTTCTCAATCTCTGGTCCTATTTCCGTGGGTAGTGTTAGAGCTTCAGTATTAAGCACCCTATGTTCACTTTTCCAGCTCTGTAATTTTCTCCTAGAGTTGTGGTATTTCGTTGTTCGGTGTCGAGGCATCAAAACTAGCTCGTTCCAAGTAAGGGAAGCTAGAACCTCCTTGTCTGGTGTGATTGTGACTTGTACCATTTTAGTTTCATTATTTCTCAAGTTTGTATGCTGCCATGGATGCCTAGACTGTCTGGATTTTCTGTTTGGTATGTGTGTATGTGTGATGTAGGCGTGAACAGTGGTAAACACTGATAATCTTGCTCAAGCGAGCTTGCCTCGCCTAGGCGAGATGAGCAGAGGCTCGCCCAAGGCTTTCTACGCGAGTTGTCGCTCAGGCGACCAAACCCTCGTTTTGAGCGAGCAGATGTCTCGCTTAGGCGGAGGGGGTCTCGCCTTAGCGAGATTGCGCATGGGTTATTGTTCTCCTTGTCGAGCTCTCGCCTAGGCGAAGGGGAGCTCGCCTGAGCGAGAGTCCTTCTCGCTTGAGCGAGAACCTTCAGCCTGAGCGAAGAGCTGGGCGAGAATGCGTCCCGAGTTGGTTTCCCTCTGTGCTTGGATGTTTAACTTAGGCTTGTTTGAGTTATTGTATGATGGCTTAATGGGAATGATTATGCATGATTGGGAGATGTTTATATGTGGGGAATTGTGAGTTTGGCATGATCTTTATATGAATTATACATGAGAGGTTGGACATATATATACGTGGTCACGAATTTGACATGAGCAAAAATGCACATGATGGTTGGTAATCCAGTGGCATGGTTTTGGTATGAGGAGAAGTATTGTACTCACGTTTGGGAATAATGAGTTGGTATAGATTCAACGTATGATTAATGAAGGTTGGTTATGAATGTTGGTATGAGGTTCCTATGCATGATATATGTATCTATTGCTTGGCTGTTTGTATATGTTTGATAAGTGGTCAGTACGTAATTCCTTGGGATCTCTAGGTGAGATCCTCAGGGTCGTGCTTCAGTGGTCGTGACGTAATTCCATGGCTCCTGTTAGTGGGTGTCCATGGTGGTGCCCCATCTATATAACTTGGTAAGGATTTTAGGTAAGGACTGCATCCTGACACTCTAAAGAGTCAGTTAGTCTCACCTAGAGCGGACTGACTTCTGTGGTGAGAGTAGCAAGAGGCCTGAAACTCATTAAGGGCTAATCTTGTGTGTGAGGGAATTAATTCATTGTAACACTTATAACACATAGCTCAGGGGTGAGCAGAGGTATCCACCACAAGTGCAAGCATCCGCTGAATCCGACCAGGTTATATGTATCCAAATGAGTCAAGTCGAGTCTTAGTGTATTGTTTGGAAGGTCATAACATGTTTAGGTGATGTATGGAAAATTGACTGTGACAGTATATCTGATTTGCATGATAAAACCGCTTTTGGCTCTAACTTACCCTTTTGTTGTTGTTGTTGTTGTTGTTGTTGTGTATTCTGTTGTGTGGTACTCTTTTTTGCGATGATCATCGACTTGTTGATGTGAGCGGATGCGAGGAACACCCGTGGTCAACAGGGAGGTGATGGTTCTGCTGCTTAGCCTTTGGACTGACTTCTGCTTTTGGGCTTTTCATTTAGGGCTAATGCCCGTGTATTACTTTCTTTGGAAATTTGTTTAAGTCATTATCACTCTCTTACTTTACTTTGTACTGGCATTGTGGTGTGCCTCTTTTATTCATCCTTTAAGTAATTGAGATATTTGTAGGAGTGACGTTATACTCTTTTATTCTCGCTTCTCATATTATACTGTGTGACATATCCTTTATTTAGCTTTATTAAATAAATGGGATGTTACATAAAAGCTAAAATAGATACTAATCCAATGTTAGAAAAAAAATAAATGAAAGTAACAAATAAATATATATATATATATATTATATTTCATTAATTACAAATAATAACATTTAATTTAATAATTGATTTCTTATAATAACACTAAAATCGTTTTAAAAATACAAAATTTTAAAAACCTAAATCACGACCCGTGCGTATACACGGGTCTCTTTTAGAAAAAAAATGAATAAAGTAAAATGTAGATGCACTAGTGTACAGATTTTGAAATGATGCAACGAAAATGAGAATGCGATATAACCAACAAGTGTTGTACACATAATCAAGAATCAATCTTAGGCAGAAGAATGGCAGTGATTTGCGTAAATAAGGACTCAAAGACCCAAAGTACGAGGCAAACTCTTCCTTCCTCCACCTGTCTTCTCATTGTAGCTGCCATCGTTAAAATGATTTCACACTAATACGTTGTTTTTCTGCTATTCATACGTCTAAAATTTTAATGTCTGGGTCGTCATCGTTTTTTTCATTTTTAGATGTGATTGCAAGGATCACAACACGGGACTAATCATGTAGGTTGGTTCCAAACTTCCCAAGAAAAATACGTGACGGGTTGGTCCACCTATGTCTTTTTATGTAACTTATGCGGGTTGGTCTTTTCATTCTTTCTGATAGTAGGAAAGAACTACAAGGTATATGAAATAGAAAAAAATAAGTAATCAATTTAAATATTAATTTATAAAATAAAAAATTATTATTTATTTTATAATTATTATTATAAATAAAAAATTATAATTACTCTATATATTATTACAATTTATTGATAAAATAAAATATACTATCATCACAAACTATAAAAATATTTTAGGTTAAAATTTTTTTGGTTCAATAATAGATTTATAATAATTTAGTTTCTGTTACAGGACAATTGATATCATCTGCAATCATTTCTTTTTCAACAATTGTCTTATTAAAATTTTCACTCTTAAATTATGACTTGACTCATCCGATCTCTGTCACGGGATATGCAACCCACAACAAAACAAACATTCTTTCTACCTGTGTCCATTCTTTTTTGATGAGAATAAAAAAGAAAAAAAAATATATCTCATCATAATTATTAAAGTAAGGAAAAATTTGTTTTTAAAATTTATCATAAAATAAATATTTTTTATAATTTTACCAAATAGTTAATTTTTTAAATTTTTATTATAGGTAATAAATTGAGTTAAAAGAACAGTTGTATAATTATTTTTTGAGAATTTGGTTGAATGCTTGTTCGAATTTTTTAATGAAGCAAATAAACTTGATTTGTGGGTTCTTCTAATGCTATTAACTTACTATTCGTTTTTCAAGTTAGAGTACTTGATTTAGGATTTGAAAATCAACACAATTTATTTGTAAACAGTTTATCTCTCGAATCAATTTTATAAATATATCTAAACTCATTAATTAACAACTCTTGAATTCTTAGAAAGTCTTGGATAGTTTGAAATCTAAACACTTGAAATTTTAACTTTGCTTTTGAAATGTAAATGATGTAAAAAGTGGTTAAAAACTAGAAAAGTAAATGTTGAAGAGAAAAATAAATTAAATTAGTATGCGTTTAAAAAATTAATATTCGAAAAAAAGTAAAATTGCGAAATATGTAACCTGACGAGAAAATAAATTATCTATGATAATGATAAAAGAAATTTATTAAAGTGATGACCTCAATTGGTACAATTTTTACCAAACAAATTTATCAAAATTCCTCAGTAATCATTGACGGTATATACTTCAACGTTAAGTTCAATTATAGACGGGCGCTTAACCGTCGGTAATGACTTTCTGTAAGACCGAACGATGTTTTCGTCAATAAGGAGTTGATGCCACAAATTTTTTTATCGGTAATTGTATATTTTACTACCAGTATAAAGACCTTTATTCTCTTCACCTAAACAAAATCTTCCAATAATATACACAATACAAAGTAAAAGGATATATTACAAATTAATGAACTAATAATTATATAATGAAAACTCTAATATAATAAAAACTTCTAACAACGAAAACTTCTGTACAACAAAAACTCCTAACAATTAAAACTAACATAGTTTTAGTGCACTTGGGCATGCTCTGAACAGGTATTAATTTTACTTCACATTTCATAAAACATAGTTTGAGTTCGCTTATGCATATTGTGAATATATATGATTTTGGTAGATTAGTCTTTTTCCATGTTATTAGCACTTAAAATTGGTAGAGTAATCATTGTTCGTAATGCAGCTAGGGTACATGTGAGGTAAAAAAAGGAGAAAAAAAGCTAAAATCAAAGAGAAATGAGATAGACCTAGCTGCAAATGAGAAATTTAAGTGCGAGTTCAACAAATAACAAAACATTAATTGTTCACCACTTTAATCATTACTTTTTTTTTCTTTTTTTTTTCTTATTTTGTTTTCCATTTTTTCTTTTCTTTCCAAGTCGAAACATAACAGACCACATAATTATTTTGTTCTGTGAATAGTATTATTAGGTAATTTGGATACATGCAACTAAAAAACTAAAAAGCTATTAGAAAAAAGTCTATATAAACAAGCCGCACTAGATAATCGCATTCACAACTTCCTGCACATAATCTACTTTTAAAACACTAAGGTCAAAGAAAATACGTCGAAGAATTAAAGATTCTTTTCCCAAAGTAATATCTGTGTTTTTCTTTTCAGTTTTTTTTTTTAAAAAAAAGACAAGGTTCAAAGAAAGGAAAATGTTTTTCTATCTTACTTGCATCAGTTAACAATTAGAAAAAATAATAATTTTATATTTATAAAAATGAAAGAAAATAAAAAAAAATATTAAATATAAAGTGTGTAGAAAAGTTTGTTGGATGTAAAAAATAACGGTACATTCAAATAAATTTTCCAATTTAAAGTTTCTTTCCAAAGTCAGCTTGTTCAGTGTGAAATTTCAAAGAAATTTCACAATTTAAAGTTCTCTTGCATTCCTTTTTTAAAGGATTCATGACCTCTATCTTTATAAATATAGATTTCCATTGAGCAAAGTGAGAAGACTCATCATTCAACAATCTGGTCTGAATTTATCCTTCTTCTCTTTTACAAATCAGGATGACCTTTATTATATCACAATTTTCGGTTCTTTTGCTTTCCCTTTTTGGTGCTTTTACATTCCAAAAGATTGTGTGCAACAATCTGAGCCAGGTTCGGTGCAATGAGAAGGACCGAGAAACGTTGGAAATGTTCAAAGAGGGTGTTATTGATCCATCCAACAACCTCCTCACATGGTCCACTCAACAAGACTGTTGTCAATGGAAAGGAGTTCATTGTGACAACACCACAAGCAGAGTTACAAAACTTGACCTATCCCAACAATTTCTACAAGGTGAAATCAAGTTATCTCTTTTGGAACTTCAATTTCTATATCATTTGGATTTGAGCTGCAACAAGTTTAATGTTATTAGCATTCCACCAACTCAGAACAATGTCATATTTGGCTCTAACCTCCATTATCTTGACTTATACGCGCTTGACATATCCTTAGAAGATCATATTTCTATGGATAATCTTGATTGGCTTTCTCAACTTTCTTCGCTCAGATATCTCAACCTTGGTTTTATAAATCTTCATAATGCTAATTGGCTTCAGTTGTTAGTTATGCTCCCTTCTTTGGCTGACTTACGATTATGTTTTTGTGAACTAAACATCACTTCGTCTCTTAAACATGTGAATTTTACTTCCCTTGTAACTCTTGATCTTTCAGGTAACTATTTCACCTCAAAATCATTACGCTGCTTGTTTAATCTTAGTACTGCTATCTCTCATCTTGACCTTGGTGAAATTTCTTTATCTGGGTATTTTGATGTTCAATGGCTTTCTCAACTTCATTCTGTGAAATATCTTGACCTTAGTTACATTGATCTTCACGAAGAAACCAACTGGCTTTTAGCCATGCCTCCTTCATTATCAGTCCTACACTTGAGTAAATGTCAACTAACCAACATAAGCCCAACTTTAAAGCATGTCAATCTTACTTCACTTGTCACTCTTGATCTTTCTTATAACCATTTTAACTCTGAATTGCCACATTGGTTGTTTAATCTCAGTCGTGATGTCTCCTATCTTAAACTTAAAGACAATAGTTTTTACGGTGAAATACCTTCAAGTTTGTTCAACTACCAAAATTTG
>Ga0214542_1009101_pt1 | contig 15770 bp, 9 predicted proteins | sample CNSS1metaG_FD_160096 | JGI IMG/M metagenome (GOLD analysis project Ga0214542, IMG submission 160096) | Root nodule microbial communities from cowpea collected in UCLA plant growth center, Los Angeles, California, USA - CNSS1 | ecosystem: Host-associated > Plants > Roots > Nodule | place: USA... | reverse complement strand
ATATCGATGGATATTAAAATATCGAATTAACTGTGTTTTTAATATCTAACTATGATATGAAATTGAATTTGATCTCTGTTATAAATTTTGATACAATTTTATTTCCACACATATTATAGGGAAGCATAAATAGTATAGAGAAGCTGTTTAAAGAACATGCATGATATTACAAAAGATAAAAATGACATTCCATCCAAAAATCTATCTTCATCAAATCACAATCTGTTTGTGTCTTGAGTTGCTCTTTTTTTGGTTCTTTTTATCTTCTTATTTTCTCGAGTGTTGTCCCAAATGATACTTTACATTTATTTATGTTTTCTTATTTATTTGAGTTTGTTCAAGACCATCTATGCTGCCTTTCAAAATTAAAAGACCAATTATATATATATATATATATATATATATATATATATATATGAGAAGCAAACCAAACTGATTCAAAATTTGTTCATAATACGTCAATGATATTTCTTCATCATCAACCATGTAATTGAACTTTCAGAAATTGAGAAGTGGGCAAAAACATGGTATTTTATATATGAAATGTCATGAAAAAGTAGTAGAGCCATCTCTCACAAAGATAATTGTATAATATTTTTGTCTAAACTTATGACAACAAATCGTGAACCCAACCCTACTTTTGTATGCATGCATTCACATAAATAATGTTGAATTAATATATGGGTTCAAGATTTAATTTCTCAAAAGCTCCAACGGTACGTGAACGCGGGAGATCTTGTCACTCAAAACCCTAACACTCATATATATTATATTATGCGCTCAAGATTCTCCACCATATATAATTTCACACACAAAAATGTTAAACAAAACAAAAAGGCAAATTCAAAATTGGAGAGTTTAAATACCAATAAATTAACATTATACAAGTAGGATTTGAATAAATCCGAATCCAGAAGCAAATTTTTTTTTTCTTATTTTCAAGGAATACTCAAAATGGACAGTAAAAACTTTATATCACCACACTTTTTTTTTTTTTCCTTTTTTTACAACACCATAAACAGGTGAAGCTGTTACATGATCTGATATTTTCTCGTGTAAATCATAGAAAAATTTAGTTCATGTAGATTAGTTTCAACACTTACAATTAAGATTGATTATTCGAATTTTGTTTTTGTTTTGAAAGACCTAATTAATAATCCACATCTATTAAAAATTGAGACTAAAGACGATTTAAATATAGGTTTAATTAGTCCTATGGTAGCCACTTCCATTTAGATGTGTCAGTTTGGTACCCACTTTTAAAAATGTATCAGTTGAGTCCCAATTTTTGGAAAAGATACGTCAATTAGGTCATTTTCATCTAAAAATTATTAACACCGTTAACGGTATTGATATTTAAAATGACTTACAAAATTAAGTATTGATATTTATATCAAAATTTAGTGGTAAAAGTCATGAATTAAGTTAACGGCTTTAGTAATTTTTCTCTAAAAGGGATCTAATCACTTTTTCAAAAGTTGAGACTAGATTGACACATTTTTATAAGCGGGTACTAAACTGTCACATCTAAACGAAAGTGGATACCATCCGACTAATTAAACCTTAAATATATTTGTTTTCTCAGTTTTTTGAAATTTTTTAAAAAATAAATATGTGAAAGAGTTGTAATAAATACATAGATGATAAGTTTAGAGGTGAATAAGGATATGAGTGAATGGAGATAGAATAATAGTAAGGGTTTTGTATTGAATTAGAATTGGTAGTTGAGGAACCCGAAAAGGCAATGATATTAATAATAAATGAATGAATGGTTGTCCTTAAGAAAATAAAATAATATAATGTTGTTATCATAAGTAGGACAGGTGGCGGTGGTCCAAAGTAGGAGAATTTGAAATATTATCATGCTCCACCCATCCATCAAAGTCTTTGAGTAGTTCTAAGTCATCTTCTCTTACAGTTTACATCAACCAAAGTTAAAGTGTGCCAACCACTCACTTCATAGGGGACCATTTCAATGCCTTCATACAAATCAAACACAAAAGAAATGTAGTATCTCAACATAACACAGAGAGCCATGTTGGAAAGAGGAAAAAAAAAACCAAAAAAAAGAAGTCATGTGAGTACTTTTTCTCTCTTACCCATCATTCATTGCACTAAATTGCTCTTGAGATTCATTTTCACTTCCATTGTTAAACAAGTGTTCATTGTTCTATCAGAAAGAAAAACAAACCAATTTGTGTTTTAAAGTTTTATTTTGACTCAAAAGTGTTTTAATTGGAGAAGGGAAAAACTTTTCCTTGCCACAAATCAGCGTTTGGGGAGAAAAGGAAATTTATATTAAACAAATAATCACTTCCTCTTGACGCGATCTATAACATTGTATTTGGTATCCATGGCACATCAAAAATTTCAAAAATAGGCATTGGAAGTCATGTCTAATCTCCCAAACAAACGGGGTGGAACAACTTTTAACAAAGGGAGAACGTATGAGCCTGTTTGGGATACGAAACATGTTAAGGTGTATTCATTTTGATAAAGTTTTGTTGTGATTTGGACATCATGCATTGTTCATTTTTGGTTCCATTTCTTTGGCAGGTCAGGTCCAGAGGGAGTGGAAAACACAACTTTTTCTCAACGGGCTTTTCTTTCTCTTTTTATATTTTCTTTTGTTCATCTTAAATAATATGTCTTAAAAAATATTATAAATAAATTATATACTGTACAAACTAAAACGGAAAACATGTATATTAGGAATACGGTTTCATGTAATAAAATAGCAAAATATAATTTATTTATTAATCTAAAATAGTTTTACATAAACCACATCACAATTGACAATTAAACTTATTATTGTAAAAATTTGACATCGATTACATAGGATCCACAATCGTGATGCAGGATAAATAGAAAATCCTAACCTATATTTATCTGAGACTTGTCAAACAACTTTAACTCATCATAAAGTTTGCATGGAGGGTGCAATTTGATGGAGCTTTTTAATCACAAACTTGTCATCGTGTTCATGTTCCCTACGCCTTCCATCAGTTCCCTGCACTTCCCTGCACGTTCTACGTACTACCATCAAAATTACTGCAATACATTTCAAACCTCTTTTTTTTTTTTCTTTTGGATAAACAAAAGATTTTGGTTGTAGAAAGGATGTTGACTGAGTGAACAAGGTGTGCCTAGACAAATATGACAAGAAATAGAAGAATAAGACAAAAAGTTATAGGCCACCCATTCTCATCAATCCTAAATGTTCACGTGACTCAACTTACCACCTTAACTCTGAAAATTCACATTATTCCATCGTGCCCTAGAAAATACCTTGTCAGCAACACCGTGTCGTCATGTTGTAAAATCCCACCACCACCACCGTCAACCCAATATCTTCCCAACTCATCGTATTTTACTGAAAACAGCTTCCCCAGTTGTCCTATAGGCTTAACTCGTCACCCAAAAACTATCGTAAATATAGATCTTGCTTAAACTTCAACAACATTTAGAACATCTTCTAATTTTTTCTATCTCAAAAGGGATCATGTTTATTCTTTTCCATCCTCTAAACACCTTCCAACTATATCATCCATGCCCGGAGGACGAAAGGTCACCAAATACCTTTTTTTCAACGAAGCCAAACGAATACAAAATTTCTGATCACTTAATTCATTTTCAAATTAGTTTGGTCAGAAAACGAATGGTTGTTTAACAAATTAGTTCATATTGGACACCATATCACAGCATGTACCTATTAAAAGAACAATGGTTAGAGTACAATCACTTAGAACCAGCGATATACTAGAAGAAAAGATTAAACATTGAATAAACTTTCTCAAAATTAAGAATATAATTTATGTTGAAATATTCAAGAGACGTAGTTATGATATAAAGCTTCCATTCAATAAGTATTCTTATATATAGATCATTTGCTTATAAAGACCACCTAAATTCATATCTAATGAATACTATGAACAGAAGCAACAAAAAGCGCAGATGGGTTCTTCTGGAACGAGTATTATCCAATTTGAGATATTAAAAAATCACGATTTCCGATAATAAGAGGATGATATAAAAGTACTACATTAGAAATGAATAAACTTATTCCTCTTTCAAATCTACTCTGATTCAGACCAATGTGACAAAAATGACGAAAATAATACATGACAGACTCAAGTACTTCCTCTGATACTTCTATAGTTTATAGCATACACACAAAAAATACATTCATACTTCTCATTGCGCCAACAGACCAATGTCTTCAGTATACGATTTCTCATAGAGAGTCTGGATTAGCGTCTCAACGCAAGAATTAACCTTAACCAGATTTGAAACACTATTTGTTTTACATAGATATAGGTAGCAGTTAAAGATAACAAATGTAAAACCCCACCTTATAAAAACAAAGCATATGTAGTAACCAGAATCCTCAGAACCTGCTTTAAAAAATTCTAGTTAACATTAGTCAAATATAAGTAGCTGAGGTAAAACAATGGTTGGATTCAAATACAGAATCAAACCTGAGAAAAAGAGTGTTCATCTGGATCAGCATCACTGTTTTGGGACTGAAGCGCGCCTTAGAGAATATATATTTCAGCATTTTATGCAGTTAAATGAATGAGAACTTAAACCAACAAAGCATACAACAAGTACACGACTTATATATATATACATATGCTGCATAAACTATGACTCTACAGCACCAGATAGCACTCATAGAGACCAACCTTAAGATCAAAGTAACCAGTAACTAGGGTTTTGAAATTCAAGGCAATGTAAAGAAATTCCCAATCAATGAAATGGAGACTTAAATGACACAAGCAATATGGATCCTTGGGTTGTAGGAACCCTAATTAAGTAAAGATAAGGAGCAATCTGCGGCCTTGAAATTAAAAGTTAGGTCCACAAGACACAGTGAAACAGTTGCGTGAAAGAAGTAATAGCAAGAGAGAAAAAAAAAAAAAATAAAAAAAAAAAAAAAAAAAAAAAAAAAAAAAAAAAAAAAAAAAAAAGGAAAAGACAAAGCAAGAAAAAGGGAAAATTTAATAACGCACGCCTGCCAGACCAGAAACTCAGAAAAAAAAAGAAAAAGGAATATACGATGCTAACAGTGATTTTCTCATGGTGACTCTCTATCTATCTACTCACTCACCTTTTGCTTTTAATCCTTGTGTGTCTTTCAGATGTTGTTGAAGAATCTACTGGGTCCCCAAACAGGAAGGAGTGAGGCTGTCACAGCATGACCTAGTCAGGGTTAGCACTCGTCTGCTCTCTAACCAAAGCTAGATCATGCTGGCAGCTTCACTTTTTCCTTTGAGAACTTCAAATTCCTCTCTCTGCGGGTGCATATGTGAGGAACACTTAAAAGAAGAAAAGAAACATCACAAGACTCTTCTGGAACCACAAAAAGATATATAGACCAGCACCTAAAAGGAGCGATCACACACTTGCACATAGAAAAGCAAGTGGACACAAGAAAAAATGGGATGAATGAGAAGAAGTTAAGTCGAAACACAACCTATAAGTTGATAAGAAAATATATAGGGTAGGAGGGAAGAGAGGGGTTGGGAAACCTAAGATTTAGATGTAGAAAGAAAAGGGAAGAAGGTGCGTGGTATGTGGATACCATTTAGAGAGGGTGAAGAGAGAAAGGAAAAGAAGAGTAGAATATATAGAGTGAGGGGGAGTAGAGATGAAAAGAGAAGAGGGTTAATAAGTATCATAAAGACATATCCCACCTTGTGTAACAGTGAATTAAAGGAAGGTTCATACATGCACAGTAGAGTCAAGGAAGAGGGAATTCAAAGGCACACAGCTAAGAAGGCTAAAAAGGAAGAAGGAGCAGACGCATGATGATTGATGAAGAGTTGTCTTAGCTAGCTATATAGGGTCAGAGATGAGAGACTAGCTACCTAGGGCCAAAATGCCAGAGGATCCTTTCTCTACCTTCACACTTTCAATTTATGTATCCATGTCATATAACCTTTTTTTTTTTTCTTCCAAAAGATAAATTATATACAAATGAATCAAATTCAACTTATAAGTAATAAGGAGTGGTATAAATATTACTTTCAAATAAATATTAAAATCACCTCGAGTTGTTTTTTTTAAGGTTTTACAAAGATTGATAAGAAATAAATTTTATATAGATCCTGTAAAATCTGGCTATGAGAAAGTGCAGCAGTGAAAGTTTTGGATGGGTTTGAAACCGTTAGTGTAAATATTCACATTTTATTTATAATTAAAAAAATAGTGATAATAAAAGGGTTGAGTAAAATGAATTTGAAAGTTGAAGATTTTGAGAGTGTGTGGTGAAGAGAAGAGAAGAAGAGAGAGAGAAGAGAAGAGCAAGAGGGACAAAAAGTGACAGGGCCTACAATTATTGGGTTTGGGAGCAAAAGAAAAAGAAGGGGGGCTTCTTTACAATTTCCATGCGTATGTTTGTATTTCTTTTCTCTCTCTTTCTCTGTGTGGTGTGTTCATTGCATTGCACAATCCTCACTTGTCAATTCAATGTTACTTCCCAGTTCCCAGCCATCGAGAAACAACACCAACACACACAACAAACGCACTTTCTTTTCCTTTCCCTTTTCCTTTTCTACCCTTCCACGGGTCAACCACCTTCCTTTCTTTAAAAATCACTTAACATACTACCATCATTGTAAAAACATTTTTAAATTTGTACGATAAATTAGAATTTTTCATTTTCATAAATTTTAGTCTCTAGAATCAAATAAGTAATTCTTTTAATTCAACAATTTTAATTTTTTTTAATGTTTTTATAACTGATGTTTAAGTATTAAACAAGATCAACAATTTCGATGTTAATAACACTATTTAATATTTAAAAAAAAATTATTATTAACTTAAGATCAACAATTTCGATGTTAATAACACTATTTAATATTTAAAAAAATTATTATTAAGTTAAAATGACTATATTTTTTTTTCAAATTTAATAATCAAAATATAAGAAAAAAATAATTTTTAATTTTATTTCTAAATTTTGACACAGTTAAAATTATTTTTCTCACTAAAAATATATAATTAATTATGTTTTCATTCATGCATTCTTCATATTCTACATAAATATATAGTTAATTATGTTTTCATTCATGCATTTTTTTTCTTTCACATTCACTAAAAAGAACGGTATTGTACATGATTTTTGGAGTGCATAAAAGTTCAGATATAATTCAGTTGTACAATAACTCTTCTAGTTTTCCTAAGTGATGTAAATGCATATATTATAAAATTATAGATCACATCATAATCGAATATGGTACTTAAACTATTATAGTTTTAATTAAAAAGAGTCGCATTCTGACTAATAACTATAATTTTTATTCAATAATAAACATTCGATTTAATAATTGATATCAAAACTAAAATCACAAATTTAATTCATGGTGAACAATTACTAAAAAAAAGTTATTACTGATTTACAAAATTATCCTGCCGTTGATCTAAGATAATCAAGTGAAATATAAACTTGTTTTACAAAACAAAATGATTATTTATGACAGGAAAAATAAAATTATACAGACATGGGGTATATAAAAAAGAGATGAAAAAGTAGTATTGTCTGTATTACATATAATATTTGGAGAGATTATGTTTGAAGAGGAGAAAAGATGCATTGATGTAACAAGATATGGATGATTGAATATTTATCGGTAATTGGTTAGAGTGTATTCCTCTGATGATTCTGAGTGAGGCTTTGCATGCGTTGTAAAGGTTAGTGATTTTTTGTGACAGCTAAGTTCTGTAATGTCTGATTCAGGCTAAGTTGTTAGTGTAGCCTGCCTCCTAGCCCTGTAACATATGGACAATCCAATTAATTTTAGGACATCTTTTCTTTTTAATACTCATTTTATCAACTTTCAATAAATTATTAACTTATAAATTCTCACACATCATCACGGGATATAAAATATTAAATTATATAATTATTTTTTTATTTTTTTATTTCTTCTTACAGAAAGATTCCAACCATCTTTAATCCCACAAGCACATTTCCAGTAATACCGCAGAAGCACGTTGCATCGATAGTCTGGTAATAATGAGTAATCTAATTCTCAGAACAACCACTAAGATTTTAATAATAGGTTGTGACAAATCCATCATGTTTACAACCTTTACCAGGATTTTAACAAAATTTAAAAGATGTTATGAATATTTTTATGCCCTTTGGTTTTCTTAATTATTGAGATTAGATAGGCCAAAATTGTAATGTAAATTAATAAATGATATTTTCTTAATGAAACCTTCATTATATTTTTACTGGAATGTGTTATTATGACGGTAGCCATAATTATATCAGGAATATATTTTACGGGTCACACAACATATAATATACACTTTAACATCATGGATACTTTCAACCTTAAATTGAGTGTACCTGTGTGTATTTGCTAAACTTCTATCAAATAACGCAAGTAAAAGTGTAGTTTATGAAAAAAATTGGTATGAAGTTAACATAATAAGAGTATTATACAAAGGATGTATGTAAATTAATTTGAATTATGAAAAAATAAACTATTCTATTTCACAAGTAGGAAAAATGTAGATAACTTGATAATAACATTACGATGTTACTGCGTCAATTCTTAAATGAACAATCAATTATACATTATAGAAGAGTTACAAGATACTTGAAAAAGAATGAAAAAAATATTCAGTGTTCTATTATGATTCATTATATATAAACCTATACTCGGTTGTAAGCAAATGATTTGCTGAAGAGACGTCGAATGTATACAACTTGTAATAAACTGGTTGCAGCGAACAAAACATACTCCAAGATTGTGTAGAAAACCACACGTTTTCTAGTGCTTTCATTTGCTGCAATTACAAAATTAATGCAGCAAATTAGTCCAATAAATTATAATCATCAAATTAATACAAAAAAAAAATCATAATCCAAGATTAACTCACTGTGTCGATGTCTAGTATCACGTGCTTTCAAGTACTTCTGCTCTATTATAATAGATTCCAGTGCTTCTCGCAACTCAGCAATCTTCACATTAATGGGATCCAAATGTTCTGAACCCAAGAAAACCAAAACTGAGTAAACAAATTGAATCACAAATATAGATAATAGCCATGCATGCTAATAATCTTCACATGAGTGTAGAAACTTGTTGGTACTTACCATCTTTGGCTAAGTCATGTTCATTTGGGATGTGACCAACGTGAATGTAGAAAGACACTGTTTCTGGCGTTGAAGCGGGGTTTTGAAAGCAAAACTTATATATTCCATGTATTGCGGCTTTGAATTGAAATTTGTCCCCTGATGTTCCCTTCAAAGAGTACACCACACTCCCTGCCGGAGATGTAACCTGCATATTGTGATGCATTTTGAGAGAATATGCATCAGCAAATACACGTCTTCAAGAGACATGATTCAACAAATGGATTCAGAGGCACTTAATTGGATCGCACATTGTTGAAACTATGAAATAGGGAAGCATGTGGCTTAGCTTACACTGAAATCGATTCCTGGATGATCTGAGCTCCAAAAAATATCGTAGTCAATGACTACGAAATTCCCAGAAACAGTGTCACCATCGTGTAGAACATGTTCAGATACGCATTCCCTGTCATATAAACTGATTGAGAGAGCAAAGCCATGACAGATTATGAAACCAACCAAAGAGATCACGACTGTGTAAATCTTTGAAAACCAATCCATTTTTCACCTTTCTTTGAGTGAATTATGCATCGTGTTGTGTTTCTTGATGCCCTTAATTTTGGTTATGTAGTTTAACGGGTCATTACTTCTATCTATAGAGTCGCGTTACTCATCTGTATATCTATTTATAAAATGAACTTTATGAAAGTAAGGTTAACCACACATTTAAATCACGAAATACAATAGGGGTAGTGCATTTTTAGATATCTTATGAAATATATTTATGATTTAATTTTTTTTAATTTTGCTGCTTAATTCTTTTGGTGTGTTTATGTAGCTTCCTAAAGATATGTGACAGGCATATCAACTCCAAAATAATATTTAAAAACTTTTACAAACATATATTTCTTAACTTACTAACTTGTTAAAAATGTAATGTGGAGAGCAAAAAATACACATATACTTCTTACAAATAATTAAAAAAATGTAATATCTTACAAAAAAACAACCAATAAATTAATACCTTTCAATAGTGTAAATTTAATTTTTCAGTATTAAATTAATAATCTTGAATAAAATTGTTTTGTTCTTTCTTTTCCTTTGTACATTGGTACGTTAAGCTGAATATTATTGACGTAACAAATTCTATTCTGTATTATTGTAAAAAAAAAAAATACTAAACATAAGTATATGTTATATGTGTGTGTGTTTAAAATTTAAAAAGTGTTTAAGACTAAAATAAGTTATAATTATTGTAATAGTTTTTAGTTAAATAGGGAAAGGTTTATTTTATTTTTAAATGTATTATAAAACCATTTATCAAGAGTATATATAGAGATGACAAAACTAATTGGGTCCGAAGATATCTGTGGATAAAATCGTGGATGATAGTTAGTACCCGCGGATAACGGATAACATTTTAGTACACCTTTATAAACGGGACGGGTGCAGGTACCATACTATACGTACCTTGTAGGTAAATTGTGGGTATTTGTTACCCACCAAAAATTAAAATTAAAATTTAATTTATATTTTATTAAGTTTAATTTAATAAAAATAAATTTTAATTTATAATTTATTAGGTTAAATTTAATAAAAATAAAATAAAATATATAATTTATTAGGTTAAATTTAATAAAAATAAATAATTTATAATTTATTAGGTTAAATTTAATTAAAATTAAAATTAAAATTTAATTTTATATTATATTTTATATTTTTTTAATTTTATTTAATTTTTATTTTAAAAAATTATATAATATATACCTTTTTTAAATATTCGCGGTTGTGTAGGTATCCATAGGTATCCGCGGATTTTAAGAAAATCCATAGATATTATTTAAACGGATATCTGGCGGGTAAACGGGGGGTTACAGGTAGTCTTTGTTTTACTATCTGTATCCAACCCAATCCGTTATCATCCCTAAGTATACTGCATATAGAGAATCATGATCTCGAGCAACAAATTAAGGAAAATACCCCGATTGATGATATTTCTATCATTGTTTTGATCCTTTAAGAGGTTGCAAAAGAGAATGATTGAATTACGTTATGGATGAAGCTGAACAAGTTCCTCATGAAAAAATTCATTTGTAACGAATAGATATGATATCTTCAAATGAAGAAATTTGTGAAAGTTCCTCAAGAAGACATGATAAGAATACACTACAAAACACAAACTAAATAGTGGAGGTTTTACTTTGGTTTAGTGGAGGATTTTGATCACCACTCATTAAACTATGGAAGTTTTAAAAACCTATGCAGTTAGATTCGTCGCAAACAATTAGTAGAGGTTTTTAAATCCTATGGTACCTATAATTTACTGTAGAGGTTATATTGAGGAGGTTTTAAACCTATGTTACATGTACACATTATAAAATGAGTTGTTTTCTTTTTTGTATGACAATTTAGAGGTGTGATTATGGTGAGTTGTGGTAGTGTCTTATTGGAAAGAGGAGATTTAACGGAGGTAAAGTAAAGTGACCAAGAGCCCTACACTTTTCCTTTCTTCTCCTTTGAAACCCATTGTTTTCTTTTTATTCCCTTAGGCTATTTGGAGATGAGATAATAGTGAGGTCCAATGTGGTTTGTGAGTTGCGATAGTGAATTATTGAAAAGATTAAATTGGGATAAAGTAAAGTTTTGGTTTAAGAGAATTAAAATAATTTTAAAAGTATTATTTTGTTTTTTAATTTCAAAATATTAATTTTGGGAAAAAGAAAAGGGGGGAAGTGTGTCATGATGGGCAAGAATAAAATCATTATTAAGAGAGATTACTTAAATCTACGCTATTTAAACAAAAAATAAGCATGCATTATTAAATTAAGCAGGTTTTTACTCACAAATTTAGAATTTCAATAACTGAAAAAAATATTTTGTTAATGATTACATAGTTAATATTTATCAACAAATTAGAATTTATATTACCAACGAATATTTTTGTCAATAATATATCCATAGAAAAATTCTATTGATAATTTATAATTTTTATTAGCGACAAATTTGTCCACCGATAAATCTCGTTACTAAAATAGAGCCAAAATTTTCATTTTAGGTTTTGACCAGTTTGTGTAAAATTCGTAGATAATTGTATGTTTTAAAATTTGTTGGTAAAATATGTCATTAATTTATTATTCTTATTATTGACAAATTTTTAAGTTGACAAATTTTGTTTGTAAAAGAGTGCTAAATTTTTTGCCAAGTTTGATAAAATTCTTTTATAAGTTAAGTGGAGATGGGTGAGAATAAAAAGAGAAAAAGAGAAGGAGGAGGAAAAAGGAGAAGAGGGAGATGATAAGCCAAAGTGAGTGGCTATGGTGGGGCCATAACAACAACGATGAGAGATGGAGGAGAAGAAGAAGGAGAAGGAGGAGAAGGAGTTGGAAGTGATGACAACGATGATGATTTTGGAAGAAGAGGATACGAAAGAGGAAAAGGAGAGGAAGAAGAAAAAGGGAAAAAAAAGAAGAAAAAGAGCCAACGTGATCGTTAGTAAATTACCAATAATAAATTTGAAAATTCATCTATATATTTTATTCACAAATTTATGACTATCGATAATCTATAGGTAAATTTGAGTTTAGAAGGAATTCTTGTTATTATCATCAAATTTTTGTTTGTTAGTAGTTAACGATTCTCTTGTAATAGTCCAATGTGAAATTTTTAAAAATTGGTATGCTAATATTTTTAAAAGATAAGCTGTTTAATGATTGCAAATGTCATCCGCTAATAATCGTAAATGTCATCTAAGAAAAACTTCTAATGACTTGATGATTAATCATGTGTGGTGAAGTAGCAATCATTTACTTATGTTTATTTAATTAGAAATATTTTGTTTTTTCCTTATAATTAGTAACCAATTAGTATGAAATGTATTGTGACATAATATATATAAATATATAACATATTTTTTATTATCACATGGAAAATGTAAACACACGACGAGAATATTCATTCATTTCAAATTTTGCAATCTTCTTTATACTTCGATTTTTTGAAATGTTTTGTTCTCTTCAATTTTTACTTGGTGTATAATTCACTTTCAATTATTTTACTATTGTGATATATTTATTTATACAACAGCCGAGTATAAAGAAATTTTAATTGTTACTTGAGAATCAAAGCACTTTTCCATTTCTTGTTCCGTTTTAATATAAACCTATTGTTATTTTTAGTTTTTAATTATTTTAAATTCTAATTATTTCCAGTTTCTTCTTTCGACATTGTCCTCCTATCTTTTTATTTATTTTAACTGCTTTGTTCGATGGACTACCTTCAGCAAACCCAAAATAGTTACTATTTTTTTTTTTGTCTATGAGAATTAATGATTTGGGCTTCTTTAGTTGTTGTTCAAACCACTCATCAGGAATTTCCTTATACAGTACCATATTTTCTTTTTACGTCCTACGAATACTAAAATTCTCACTTTATCCTTGGAAGTTAACTCACAGACTGTGGAATCTGGAAATCATATATTTTATATAAAAATAAAATTTCAGATTATACAATTCTCAACTTTTTTTTTTCATGAAAAAAATTCTTAACTGCATAATATAAAAGTCACTTTTTTTTGTTCCAAATTATCTAATATACAAGCTTTTTTGACTTTTGGATTTTTTTTTCATGAAATAAAATTTTTAGATGGCACAATTTAGAAATTATTTTCTTATATGAAAAACTTTTAAATCGAGTAATCTAAAAGCATTTTTCAAATTGCATAATCCAAAAGTCATTTTTTTTAACTTGTTAGATTAGCAAATTTCTTCCAAATTATACAATTAATTTTTTTTTTATGAAAAAAAGAATAATTTAGAACATTTTGTTCCTTAAATTGATCCATTATATAACACATAGAAAGGATAGTGGTAAAGAAGAAGACACAGACGACTATGACAAAGGGGGTGATGGTAGGAGGCAGTTCCGTCTTTGAACCACTGCCATTGGAGGAGGTGGAAAGTATGGGATTGCAGAAAGAAATTACCCGCATTTGTGTGTCTTCACTGTCCAATGTTATCTTTAAAAAATTTCATTGACAACTTCTTCTTGCACCTATATAATTTCTTCATACATCTCCGTTAACTTTTGTATTCTGGATTCTGCAATCCAAATATAAATTTTACTCTAGATGGTACAGTACAGAATGTATTTTTTATTTTGAATTTCGGAATATAAAAATTAATGGGGTATGTGTTGCAATTATGGCTGTACAGAAAGTTGTTGTACCTTTCGTTCAGGAACTCCTTATGTTGTGTTCTCTGGGCCCAATTAAAACTGCACCGTTGCCATTCAGCTTCATGGACTTCATGAAGAACAATGATTACGCTGTTGCTTTTTACCCCTATCAAATTTCTTCCTCCACACCACAAAAAGACTTCCGAAATTTCTTTTTCGTAATAGGAGAGGGTGATTGCTTTCCAAACAAAACAAAAAATCAGAAATATTTTATTATTTTTGGAAAATAAGGGTGCTGGGAGAAATTTTGTAAGGTGTAGGAAGTAATAGCCCAATGATTATGATGGAAGGACTCAACTTTATTTGTAGACTCTGAAAAAAAAATGGTTAAAATACTCTCTTAGTCTATGTTTTTGTTGAAAAATCTCAAATAAGTCCTAAAATTTTTTTTTAGTCTCAATTAGGTTCATATTTTTTAAAATGTGTAACAATTAGGCTCATTCCGTTAGTATAGAGTTAACGATGTTAAAGATGTGTCACGTGTCAGTTCCACATTTTTTTGAATTTTTTAAAATTTTTTAATTTTTTTTTAAAATTTTTTTTAATTTTTTTTTTAAAATTATTCATGTCACTTGTCACGTCAGTATTGTGTCACGTATCGAGTTAATAAGGTGACACGTGTCAAATCATTGTCTGAATCTCAATTTGGTCTATATATTTGTTATTTTTATTACATTTCAGTCCTTTTATTTAAAAAAAATCTCAATATGAACCTAATTGAGACTAAAAAAAATCTTAGAACCTATTTGAGATTTTTTAACAAAAACATGGAGCAAAGGAGTATTTTAACAAAAAAAAAAACCATTAAGATGGTTAGTGCTTTTATCACAACAATTTTGTCACTAGGCACCGTTTTCCAGATTAGACAATACCTTGATGTGAATGGAGATCGGTAACTTTCCTTTTACTAATAAACTAAACCAATATATTAGAAGATTAAATTACTAATTAAACATTTAAATTATAGACAAAATAATAATGAAAATACAATATTATAAACGTCATATATTCATATGATTATCCTTTGGTAAAGTATTAGAAATTTGGTTAATAAGCAAGTGAAATGTTTGTCTTTTGAGATGATCTAATAGGTTTTAACGTGCAGGTTGAGGAAGTTGTTTGGTTCTTTTGTCCAGATAGTTGGTATAATTTGTACTACGGTGAAAAGAAAAAAGTGAACAACAGTGGTTCATTACTATTCCTTTCTTTTTTTGTCCTTATTTGGTAAAACGCTGTTCCTTTTGTTTTCATCGCTATGTCAGTCTGAAAATAGTTTTGTGATGAATTATTTTGTAATGTTTCTCTTCGTAATTAGGTACATAACAAAGGTATTCAAATTTTGGAATTATATATATATATATATATATATATATATATATATATATATATATATATATATATATATATATATATATATATATATATATATATATATATAACAAATAGT
>Ga0214542_1009099_pt1 | contig 15774 bp, 6 predicted proteins | sample CNSS1metaG_FD_160096 | JGI IMG/M metagenome (GOLD analysis project Ga0214542, IMG submission 160096) | Root nodule microbial communities from cowpea collected in UCLA plant growth center, Los Angeles, California, USA - CNSS1 | ecosystem: Host-associated > Plants > Roots > Nodule | place: USA... | reverse complement strand
AACCCTTAAAGCTTAGCCCTCCATGGCTTTGATGGAATACATGATAATATGATGAAGGAAAGAAAATAAAAGAAAGAATGAGAGATGTGGTGGAGACGGTATCTGCCAAAACCAGAGAGTTCTAAGTTGTCAGTCCTCTCTCTTTTGCTCCCTTAAGTATCTTTATATAAGATTCAACTGGACTTTGGGCTTTATCTGTCGGTTGCTAAAATATTTTATTTTTATTTAATTAATTAGCAACTTAATTTTTGTCCCTCTTATTTAATCATTTTTACAAAATTGACCAGAGTTTGACCAGTTGACCAACTTTGACCCGTTGACTGCTATCAGACGTTGACACGTGGCAGTGCATTTTCTCTCTCCAAAATTAGGGTTTCTGCAAGTGCAATGGAGATGGAGATGGCAATGACGACTGCTCCTCTACTGCCGGCGTTGGATCGTCCACGGTGGTGCTACTGCGACGCCACTCCGACGTGATGGCAGCTTCTATATTGGCTGCGTGACTGGTATGGGTTGCTGCGTTTCGTTCATGGCACAGTGGTGCGTTGCAGTGGCTCTTCCGCTACTGCTGCAATGCGAACTCGCAGATGGATGTTGTAGAGAGCTGAACACGCAGGTGCAAATGCGCGAAACCTCAGTGCAGTGGTTCTGGTTCTCCATCTCTGACCTGGTTTTGCTGTTTCGTGGTTCGCGGGAAGAAGAACTCGGCGTGGCCGTGGCTGCAAGGTGTGTGGAGGCGCTGCAGTGGCGGTGAAGATGATAGTGATTCAATGGGACTCTCGTTGGTGATGGTGGCATGCTCTTCTTCTTTCGCGATGGTGGCTATGGCTTCCGTTGCTGTTCTAAGGCTTGTTCTCGCTTACGGCTATGCGGAGAAGATGATGGTTGCGGATCTGGTGCGGTGGCTCGCTCTGTGTACGCATGGTTCGCGTTCTCCTCTCTGCGATGGATCTGTGTTGCAGGAAGGTGGAGAGAAGATGGAGGTGCTGCTCGTTGCAGAGCTGCAGGAGGTGCGTGAATGGATGATGCGAGGTGCGAAGATGATGGTTGCAGGTGGTTGACGGTGGCAGATCTGTGGTGGCTACCGTGACTGGTGCGTCGCCGTCATGGTGGCTGGCGACAATTGTGGGTCATGGTGGCTGAAATTAGGGTTAGGGTTTCATGTGTGAAATTGAGGAGTTGATGACGTGGCAGTGTTTTATTGGTGTAGATGTGTTTGCAAGGATTAATGACACATGTCAGCATATGGTTGGTCTGATTTGAAAGGTGGGGATTGCCACATGGCATGATTTGGTTGAGTGGAGTTTAAGTGATAGGAGGAGTGTAACCTAGTATAAACTGGGATGCATAGTAGATTTTTGGTGTTCCACTTTAGAAGGAGTGTGTAAATAAAAACAAGGGGTGCATTTAGCTCTTGATTTATTCTTTTCTAGAATTTCCTGATTTTGGACCTATTTTGTAACTTTGAATACTTCAAATCCACATTGTTAATGACTCAAATTAAACTTCAGCTGCATGATCAAACGTTAGCTAATCTGATAATATTTTATGCAACGAAAATCAATTTTTACGCCATTTCTACCAAACGTACTCAATAAATCCAATAATCACAAATCCTAATTAAATCAATCCTTAAGCATAGAAAATTCAATTCAATACCCAAATTTAAATATTAAATGAGGGCAAAAATTTGAACTCATCACCCTTAATGTGAACAAGACAAGTTTCACACTCTAATCCACTTGAATTCATCCTCTCCCTCTCCCACCAATCAACTTTGAGGGAGTGAGAGAGAGAGGGGAAGCAAGAGGGAAATTCCTCTATTTTTCTATCATCTATGTTATGCAATGGTTTGAAGGTGATATCAAGATTACAATTATGTTCGCAATTTATTATTCAACTTAATTATGAAAATAATGTAAAAATATGACTTTTGAAATTATTTTTACAAAAATAATTAATAACGAAAATTTGAAAATTGTTATAAAATAAGGTTTAAAAAGTAATTATTAATTATAAACTTTTTTATTATATTATTTTATAAATATTTTTTTATTAAAATATGTTACGTTCAATTATACATTTTAATATTTTTTCTACGACAAATCAAACGTATATAATCATAATTTTTAATTATTTTTAAAATAAAGGACAATTTGGTCATCTTGTTTTTCTTTGATTTAAATATAACTTTTAGTCTATCACATCAAATAAATCACTCATCATCTCTAACAAACTTTACTCTAAATCCACCCACTTTCACCTTTAATCCACTTAAGGTGAACAATGCAAACTTCACGCAGTAATTCACTTGATGTCATACTCTTTAAGGGAGAAAGAGGGGAAGGAAGAGAGAAATTCGTCTATTTTAAATCATCTTTGTTATGTCATGGTTGGAGGGTGATATTAAGATTACAATTATGTTCACAATTTATTTTTCATCTTAATTATGGAAATGATGTAAAAATATGGCTTTTAAAATTATTTTTCAAAAAAAATTAATAATGAAAATTTGAAAATTGTTCTAAATTAAAGTTTAAAAAGTAATTATTAATTATAAAATTTCTTCTTACATTATTTTATAAACATTTTTTTAATAAAATATTTTATTTTCATTTATACATATTAATATTTTTTCTACAACAAATCAAACTTATAAAATGATAATTTTTAATTATTTTTAAAATAAATGACAATTTGGTAATTTTGTTTTTCCTTGATTTAAATATAATTTTTAATCCATCAAATCACTCACAAACTTTAACCAACTTTGCTCTAAATCCACCCTCTTTCACCCTTAATCCACTTAAAGGGAACAACACAAACTTCACACTCAAATGCACTTGAATTCATTATCTCTCTCCTTCCAATCAACCTTGACGGAAAGAGAATAGAAGGAAGATGAAAATTCCTCTTATTTTAGATCATCTTTGTTATACAATGGTTTGAGGGTGATATCAAGATTACAATTATGTCCGCAATTTATTTTTCAGCTTAATTACGAAAATGATGTAAAATTATAGCTTTTGAAATTATTTTTACAAAAATAATTAATAATGAAATATTTAAAATTGTTATAAAATAAGGTTTAAAAACTAATTATAAATTATAAATTTTTTTATTACATTATTTTATAAATATTTTTTTAATAAAATATGTTATTTTCATTTATACATATTATTATTTTTTCTACAACAAATCAAACTTATATAAAGATAATTTTTAATCATATTTAAAATAAAGGACAATTTGGTAATCTTGTTTTTCCTTGATTTAAATATAATTTATAATCTATCACATCCATCAAATCACTAACAAATTTCAACAAACTTTACTATAAATCAAGTCACTTTCCCTTTTAATCCCCTTAAAGTGAACAAGACAAGCTTCACACTCTAATCCACTTGAATTCAAGTTTCCCTCTCCGTCCAGTCAATGTTGAGGGAGTGAGAGGGAGGGGAAGGAATAGGGAAATTCCCCTATTTTCAATCATATATGTTGTGCAATGGTTTGAGAGTGATATCAAGATTACAATTATGTCCACAATTTATTTTTCAGCTTAATTATGAAAATGATGTAAAAATATGGCTTTTGAAATTATTTTTACAAAAATAATTAATAACAAAAATTTGAAAATTGTTCGAAAATAAGGTTTAAAAAGTAATTATTAATTACAGATTATTTTATTACATTATTTCATAAATAATTTTTTATTAAAATATGTTACTTTCATTTATACATTTTAATATTTTTTCTACGACAAATAATATTTATATAATGATAATTTTTAATTATTTTTAAAATAAAGGACAATTTGGTAATCTTGTTTTTCCTTGATTTAAAGATAATTTTTAATTTATCACATCCATCAAATCACTCACAAACTTTAACAAACTTTACTCTAAATCATCCCTCTTTCACCTTTAATGAACTTAAAGTGAACAAGACAAGCTTCACACTCTAATCCATTTGAATTCATCCTCTCCGTCTCCCTCCAATCAGCGTTGAGGGATAGAAAGGGCAAGGAAGAAGGAAATTCCTATATTTCTTCTGTCATCTATGTTATGCAATGGTTTGAAGGTGATATCAAGATTACAATTATGAAAATGATGTAAAAATATGGCTTCTGAACTTATATTTACAAAAATAATTAATAACAAATTTTTTAAAATTGAGATAAAATAAGGTTTAAAAAGTAATTATTAATTATAAATTTTTTTATTACATTATTTTATAAATATTTTTTTAATAAAATATGTTATTTTCATTTATACATATTAATATTTTTTCTACAACAAATCCACCTTATATAATGATAATTTTTAATTATATTTAAAATAAACGACAATTTTGTTTTTCTTGATTTAAATATACTTTGTAATCTATCACATCCATCAAATTACTCACAAACTTCAACAAAGTTTACTCTAAATTCACTCACTTTAACCTTTAATCCCTTTAAAGTGAACAAGACAAGTTTCACACCCTATAATCCACTTGAATTCATCCTCTCCGTCTCCCTCCAATCAATGTTGAGGGAGAGAGGGGAAGGAAGAGGGAAATGTCTCTATTTTTCAATCATTTAAGTTATGTAATGCTTTGAGGGTGACATCAAGATTACAATTATGTCCACAATTTATGTTTCAGGTTAATTATGACAATGATGTAAAAATATGGCATTTGAAACTATTTTTACAAAAATAATTAATAACGGAAATTTGAAAATTGTTTTGAAATAAGGTTTAAAAAGTAATTATTAATTATAAATTTTTTTATTACATCATTTTATAAATATTTTTTTAATAAAATATGTTATTTTCATTTATACATATTAATATTTTTTCTACAGCAAATCAAACTTATATAATGATAATTTCTAATCATATTTAAAATAAAGGACAATTTGGTAATCTTGTTTTTGCTTGATTTAAATATAATTCTTAATCTATCATATCCATCAAATCACTCACAAACTTCAACAAGACAAGCTTTCACCTTTACTCTAAATGAAATCACTTTCACCTTTAATCCTTCTAAAGTGAACAAGACAAGCTTCACACTCTAATCCACTTGAATTAATTCTCTCCCTCTCCCTCCAATCAACGTTGAGGGAGAAAGGGGAAGGAAGAGGGAAATTCCTCTATTTTTCAATCATCTTATGTTATCGAATGGTTTGAGGGTGATATCAAGATTACAATTATGTCTGCAATTTATTTTTCAACTTAATTATGAAAATGATGTAAAAATATGACTTTTGAACTAATTTTTCAAAACTAATTAATAACGAATATTTTAAAATTGATATAAAATAAGGTTTAAAAAGTAATTATTAATTATAAAATTTTTTTATTACATTATTTTATAAATATTTTTTTAATAAAATATGTTATTTTCATTTATACATATTAATATGTTTTCTACAACAAATCCACCTTATATAATGATAATTTTTAATTATATTTAAAATAAAGGAGAATGTTGTTTTTTCTTGATTTATATATAATTTTTAATCTATCACATCCATCAAATTACTCACAAACTTCAATAAACTTTACTCTAAATTCACTCACTTTCACCATTAATCCCCCTTAAAGTGAACAAGACAAGCTTCACACTCTAATCCACTTGAATTCATGTTCTCCCTCTTCTTCCAATGAACGCTGAGGGAGTGAGAGAAAGGGGAAGGAAGAGGGAAATTCCTCTATTTTTCAATCATCTTATGTTATTCAATGGTTTGAAAGTGATATCAAGATTACAATTATGTCCGCAATTTATGTTTCAGGTTAATTATGAAAATGATGTAAAAATATGGTATTTGAAATTATTTTTACAAAAATAATTAATAACGAAAGTTTTAAAATTTTTATGTAATACGGTTTAAAAAGTAATTATTAATTATAAATTTTTATTACATTATTATATAAATATATTTTAATAAAATATGTTATTTTCATTTATACATATTAATATTTTTTCTACAACAAATTAAACTTATATAATGATAATTTTTAATCATATTTAAAGTAAAGGACAATTTGGTAATCTTGTTTTTGCTTGATTTAAATATAATTTTTATTCTATCACATCGATCAAATCACTCACAAACTTCAACAAACTTTACTCTAAATGAAATCACGTTCACCTTTAATCCCATTAAAGTGAACAACACAAGATTCACACTCTAATCCACTTGAATTGATTCTCTCCCTCTCCCTGCAATCAACATTGAGGGAGAGCGTAAGGAAGAGGGAAATTCTTCTATTTTTCAATCATCTTATTTTATGCAATGGTTTGAGGGTGATATCAAAATTACAATTAAGTCCGCAATTTTGTTTTTTCAGCTTAATTATGAAAATGATGTAAAAATATGGCTTTGGAAATTATTTTTAGTAACAAAAGTTTGAGAATTGTTATAAAATAAGGTTTAAAAAGTAATTATTATTTACAAAATTTTTTATTACATTATTTTATAAATATTTTTTCAATGAAATATGTTATTTTCATTTATACATATTAATATTATTTCTACAACAAATCAAACTTATAGAATCATAATTTTTAATCATATTTAAAATAAAGGACAATCTTGTTTTTTTTTATTTAAATATAATTTTTAATCTATCACATCCAGCAAATCACTCACAAACTTCAACAAACTTTACTCTAAATCCACTCACTTCCACCTTTAATCCCGTTAAAGTGAACAAGACAAGCTTCACACTCTAATCTACTTGAATTCATCCTCTCCCTCTCCCTCCAATCAACGTTGAGCGAGAGAGGGGAAGGAAGATGGAAATTCCTATATTTTTCAATGAGTGTATGTTATTGAATGGTTTGAGGGTGATATAAAGATTACAATTATTTCCGCAATTTACTTTTCAACTTAATTATGAAAATGATGTAAAAATATGGCTTTTGAAATTATTTTTACAAAAATAATTTATAACGAAAATTTGAAAATTGTTAAAAAATAAGATTTAAAAAGTAATTATGAATTATAAATTTTTTTATTACGTTATTTTATAAATTTTTTTTATTAAAATATGTTACTTTCATTTATACATATTAATATTTTTACTACAACAAATAAAATTTATATAGTGATAATTTTTAATCATATTTAAAATAAAGAACAATTTGGTAATCTTGTTTTTTCTTGATTTAAAAATAATTTTTAATCTATCACATCTATCAAATCAAGGGCGGAAGTAGGTAATGACAAGGGGAGCAATGGCTCCCTCATTTTTATTTTGAATTTTTTTATATATTTACATATTTTTTAAATTATATTATATATTATTTATATTAAGTTTATATTATGGAAAATTATAATAAAAGATAAAATAAAAAATTTTAATGGAGACATTAATTTATAAATGAGATTAGGGTTGTTTTTCTGACTATAAGATCTTTTCATGTAAATGATCATGAAAGTGTGTGAAGAGAGATAAATACAAAGAGATAGATTGAGAAATAGAGGTTGGAAACACATAGATTGAGATTGATGTATACATTCTTGCATGATCTCTCACAAATGAAGGTTAGTATCATATTATGATTTATGTATGTTATTTTATGATTCTTTTTAGGATGTTTCTTCCAAATTAAGTTTATCCCAAATTAATATAAACCCTAATTATGATTTTAGGGATTCTTTTATGAAATTGGTATGAACTCTAATTATAATTTTTCTTAAAATTATTATAACCCTTAATTATGAAATTTAGGGATTTTGTGTTTTTCGCTACCTATGGTAACTTTTTTTTTTAAGTTTTGAATTTATACAGTATTGCTTATTTAATTAAAGTAGTATGAGTTTTGTTATGTTTTGCATTGTGATAATTGTGATTTATGAATATAAATTTTATTTTTTTCTAAATATGCAAGAGGTGATAAATTTATATTAGAAAGATGATGATAAAATGTAAAAAAATTGATTCCTTTTTTTCAAAGAGGAAGGTTTGTGATAAAGATGAAAAAAATGCATTTACGTTAATTAAACTTGAGAAATTTAATAAGAACCAAGAATTTAAGACAATAAAAAGCAAAACTCTCTAAAGTCCTCAGAGTTACATATAATGAATTTAAAAAATCATTAGAACGTGATCTAGGAAAAACGACATCAAATTTGACAATACCACCAAATCAAATTGATGAGATACGAATGACTTATCTAAAATGGTATTCATGGTTTTGTATCATGATATAATAGCGAATGATAGTAATATTTTTTTGAATTCTACTATTATATGTGTTTGTTTTAAGGAGAGGAAATGAAGAGAAAAAATGAAGAGTTTTTCTTCTAAAAAAAATTATATATAACAAATATAACTTGGCCACACTACATTTTTTGTCCAAGTTCCGCCACTGCATCAAATCACTCACAAACTTCAACTAACTTTACTCTAAATCAAATAACTTTCACCTTTAATCCCTCTAAAGTGAACAAGACAAGCTTCACACTATAATTCACTTGAATTCATCCTCTCCCTCTCCCTCCAATCAACGTTGAGGGAGAGAGAAGGAAAGGAAGAGGGAAATTCCTCTATTTTTCAATCATCTTATGTTAGGCAATGGTTTGAGGGTAACATCAAGATTACAATTATGTCTGCAATTTATTTTCAGCTTAATATGAAAATGATGTAAAAATATGGCTTTGGAAATTATTTTTACAAAAATAATTAATAACAAAAATTTGAAAATTGTTCTAAAGTAAGGTTTAAAAAGTAATTATTAATTATAAATTTTTTTATTACATTATTTATAAATATTTTTTTAATAAAATATCTTATTTTCAGTTATACATATTAATATTTTTTCTACAACAAATCAAACTTATATCATGATAATTTTTAATCATATTTAAAATAAACGACAATTTGGTAATCTTATTTTTTCTTGATTTAAATATAATTTTAAATCTATCACATCCATCAAATCACTCACAAACTTCAACCATGTCTACTCTAAATACACTCACTTTCACCTTTAATCCCCTTAAAGTGAACAAGACAGGCTTTACAATCTAATCCACTTGAATTCATCATCTCCCTCTCCCTCCTATCAACCTTAACGGAGAAAGTGGAAGGAAGAGGGAAATTCCTCTATTTTTCAATCATCTTATATTATGCAATGGTTTGAGGGTAACATCAAAATTACAATTATGTTCGCAATTTATTTTTCAGCTTAATTATGAAAATGATGTAAAAATATGGTTTTTGAAATTATTTTTACAAAAATAATTAGTAACAAAAGTTTTAAAATTGTTATAAAATAAGTTTTAAAAAGTAATTATTAATTATAAAATTTTTTATTACATTATTTTATATATTTTTTTAATAAAATATGTTATTTTAATTTATACACATTAATATTATTTCTACAACAAATCAAACTGATATAATAATAATTTTTCATCGTATTTAAAATAAAGGACAATCTTGTTTTTTCTTGATTTAAATATAATTTTTAATCTATCATATCCATCAAATCACTCACAAACTCCAACAAATTTTACTCTAAATCCACTCATATTCACCTTTAATCCCTTTAAAGTGAACAAGACAAGCTTCACACTCTAATCCACTTGATTTCATCATTTCCCTCATCCTCCAATCAACGTTGAGGGAGAGAGGGGAAGGAAGAGGGAAATTCCTCTATTTTTCTATCATCTATGTTATGCAATGGTTTGAGGGTGATATCAAGATTACAATTATGTCCGCAATTTATTTTTCAACTTAATTATGAAAATGATATAAAAATATGGCTATTGAAATTACTTTTACAAAAATAAATAATAACGAAAATTTGAAAATTGTTATAAAATAAGGTTTAAAAAGTAATTATTATTTACAAAATTTTTTATTACATTATTTTATCCTTCCATCTCCTTGATGTCATCCTCTCCATCTCCTTCCAGTCAGCCTTGAAGGAGAGAGAGGGGAAGGTATCAAGATTACAGTGTGATATCAAGATTACAATTATGTCTGCTATTTATCTTTCAGCTTAATTATGAAAATGATGTAAAAATATGGCTTTGGAAATTATTTTTACAAAAATAATTAATAACGAAAATTTTAAAATTGATATATGTCGCAACCGGGGTAACAACGGGACGACGAAAAAATTATTTTAAAATACAGAGGAGTCGCCACCATAATTTATTAAGGAAAACTACAGAAAAACCTTAAGAAGAAATTGTCTTCGAAACCAAGTTTGGGCTCGGGAGTCGGTTACGTGTGGAGAAGTTATTAGCACTCCACAACACCCATCCAAAGATGGTTCCTTTTAATTAAGTGTGCAAAATTAATGCAATTTTTAAAAATATTTGGTTTCCCACAAAAATAAAATAAATAAATAAATAAATAAATAAATAAAATTAAAAAAATCAAACAAATAAAACAAATAAAAAAATACCAAATATTAAAGAAAATAATATTGAAATTTTTATTTGGGCCCGCCAAGGATTGACATTGCTCCTACGTATCTCCATTAGCAATGAAGAATAAGTGTTACGTAGTTCTTTAGAAAGATTTTAAATTTTTGGGAAGTGAACCCGACAAGGACTTGGCCTCGCTCCTACGTATTTCCATTCAGAATGGAAAATCAGGGATCACATAGTTTAAGTAAAAGACTACGAAAAATGATTTTGAAAATATTTTAATTTTTTTTAAGACGAACCCGACAAAGACTTGGCCTCGCTCCTACGTATTTCCATTTAGAATGAAAAATTGTAAGGCCCAATTATTACTGCCATCTTAATTTTAAGGGCTGCCCTGCAGCAGTGGGCCTAAAGGCTGGCCCATGATATAAGAACCCTTCGTGTTGCCCTAATTCCACATTTTCATTCACTTTCAGAAAACCAGCTGTCACCCCTCCCTCTCGCAGGACGCTCTGCTAGGGTTTCTCCCCAAGCTTCCTCGAACTAGCTCTGAACCAGTTCATACTCCACGTAAGTGCCCCTTTTCTAGATCGTATGAGTTCCAGTGCTTTCCTTTGTATTTTCACAGTTAGGGTTTCGTATTAATCCCCCCTTGTCCCGTGTACCTCCTGTTTTTCATCTCTTCAGTGCGTTCCGAGGGCTGCAGTGCTCGTGTCGTGTCGTCAAGGCTTCGGTTGACCCTGTTTCCAGGTAAGGAAGCTAGAACCCACTCGTGTAGTTTGTTTTTGCTGTTATTTTACTTTCTTGCTGAGAGTCTTTGGCTGGTTTGATGATCTAAATGCGTGCAATGGTTTGATGTGCTGTTTTGGACTGGTGGGTGCGACTTTTCCAGGAAAACAGTAGCGAGACCTGTTAATCTCGCCCAAGCGAGCCAGTCTCGCCTAGGCGAGATGAACAGGGAGCTCGCCTAGGACTTTTGCGCGAAAGGTCGCCCAGGCGACCAGCTCGGCTTTTTGAGCGAGCGAGCATCTCGCCCAGGTGAGAGGGGTCTAGCCTAAGCGAGATCCCACGTGTGCTCCTGTTGCCTTTTTCGAGCCCTCACCTAGGCGAAGGGGGCTCGCCTGGGCGAGACCATCTCGCCTGAGCGAGACCCTCTAGCCTGAGCGAGGTGCTGGGCGAGACAGTGTAATGTGAGATTGTTTTCTTGGTTTTGTATGGATAATGCTTGCTTGGTTTTGAGTATTGTGCTAAAGGTTTGATATGAATGAGTATGATTGAGTGATGTAAGTCATGAATTATGTATAATGGGTTGACATGAGTTTCACATGAGATTGTAATGAAATGGTTGGTATGAAAAAGGCATGACAACGATATGATTTGGAAATCCTTGGTACATGGATGGTTTATGATGAGATGAAATGAGTTGGGCCTGAAACATGAAAGGAGTTGGCTTAAAGGTTGGTACAATTAACGTATACATGCATGGTGAATATCATTTTGGCTGCGTGGTTATGTTTTGTATGTGTCAGTGCATAATTCCTTGGGGTCTCTAGGTGAGACTTTCGGGGTCGCGCTTCAGTGGTCGAGACTTAATTCCATGGCCCCTGTTAGTAGGTGCCCATGGTGGTGCCCCATCTGTATGACTGGGTAAGGATTCAAGGTAAGCTTGCATCCTGACACTCTGAGGAGTTAGTTAGTCTCACCTAGAGTGGACTGACTCCTGTGGTGAGAGTCGTAGGAGGCCTGAAATTCATTAAGGGCTAACCTTGTGGTGAGGGAAAATTGATCCATCGTAACACTTGTAACACATAGCTAGGGGTGAGCAGCTCGGGTGTGAGCAGAGATATCCACCACAAGTGCAAGCATCCGCTGAATCCGACTAAGTTATACGTATCCAGATGAGTCGAATCGTAGTGTATTGATTGAAGGGTCATAACATGTTTGGTTGTGGTATGGATATTGGATGGTGAAATTATGTTTAAATGTATGATGAGAATGTTGTTGGCTCTAGCTTACCCTGTTTATTGTATGGTTGTCTTGTATGTGGCTCTTCTTTCTTGCGATGATCATTAATGTAATTGATAGGAGCAGATGGGCGAGGTTCTCGTGGTCAACAAGGAAGTGGAGATTCCGCTGCTTAGCCATCGGGGCTGGATTTTTATTCGTCATGGTTTTCGTTAGGGCTATGGCCCATGTATTGTTTTACGCCTTGCTACTATGTTCCCTTTTATTAGACTTGTATCTAGTTTCCTGTTGGCATCGTGGTGTGCCCAAGGTTGTGGGGGTTGTGTTAAAGACCCCAGGACTACGCTATAGTACTATTATTTTGTGTGAAGTTTCCTTTATTTTCGCGAAATATTTAAATGGGACGTTACAAAAATTAGGGATCACGTAGTTCTAAATAAAAGACTACGAAAAATGATTTTGAAAATATTTTAATTTTTTTGAAGACAAACCTAACAAAGGCTTGGCCTTGCTCCTACGTATTTCCATTTAGAATGGAAAATCAGGGATCACGTAGTTCTAAATAAAAGACTACGCAAAATGATTTTGAAAATATTTTAATTTTTTTAAGGCAAACCCGACAAAGACTTGGCCTTGCTCCTATGTATTTCCATTTAGAATGGAAAATCAGGGATCACATAGTTCTAGAATAGAATAAAAAAAATTGTTTGAAAAAGATGGAAAGGTTTTTAAACTCAAATTGTATTAGAGAAGTTTTGTATGTTGTAAAAAGTAGTTATCAAGCTAGTCAGGGACCCAAAAAGATTATTAAAAAGTATAAAAACTAATGATTATCAAGCGAGTATGAGACTCCACATGATAATTAATGTTATGGAAATAATGGTTATCAAGCAAGTCTGGGACTCAACATGATAATTAAAATTATGAAAAATAATGATTATCAAGCGAGTCCGGGACTCGACATGATAATTAATGTTATGAAAAATAATGATTATCAAGCGAGTCCAAGACTCGACATGATAATTTAAGTTATGAAAAATGATTATCAAGCAAGTCTGGGACTTGACATGATAATTTAAATTATGAAAAATACTTATTATCAAGCGAGTCCGGGACTCGACATGATAATTAAAGTTATGGAAAATGATTATCAAGCAAGTATGGAACTCGACATGATAATTACAATTATGAAAAATAATCATTATCAAGCGAGTCTAGGACTCGACATGATAATTAAAGTTATGAAAAATCATTATCAAGCAAGTTCGGGACTCGACATGATAATTAAGATTATGAAAAATAATTATTATCAAGCAAGTCCGGGACTCGACATGATAATTAAAGTTATAAAAAATAATGATTATCAAGCAAGTCCAGGACTTGACATGATAATTAAAGTTTATTGAAATCGAATGAAAATTCTAATCGTCAAGTAAGTTTGAGACTTAACATGATAATTAATAATATTCAATTTTTAAAAATTTTGACGTGAAAGGAGGTAATGATTTTATACAAAAGAAATGAATCATCAAGTAACATGAAAGTAGAGGCATGAATACCATAACACGGGTGTGAAGAACCTAAATTTTTGATGATTATTAGAGGAGTGCAAATACTAAAACAGAGGGCGCACAAAGTAAAAGAACGGAGGTGCAAAACATAAGAAACAGGGGTGTACAAAGTAGTTTAGTCATATGAAGCTTAAAGCTGCAGATATCAGAAAAGAGGTTCAAAAAGAGCAATGCAAAAAGAAACAAACATGGGTCTTTTTTCTTTCACCTAACTTTTTTTCCTTTATTTTATTTTATATATTACAAGTTCAACTTAATCAATTATTAGTTCCTTTATACTATTATTTTTTATTCACTTGACTCAACATGATAATTAATGTTATGTGATATATATATATATATATATATATATATATATATATATATAAACAAAATAAATAATTGATAATTTTTGTAAAATATTATATATCTCTTTTAGAAAAGAATATCACCAAACAAAAATAAAATTTTCTCAAATAATGCCTAAGCATATTTATTATTCAATAGCTATCTCAAAATTCTTTATTCTAATATTCATGTTTAGTGTGTATCTTGTGTGTTATTTTGAAACATCCAATATAAACAACATATTATATTAGCCATTAAAATCAACACTCGCATTCTGATAAAAGAAATTAAGGAAAAAGTATAAAAGATTTCAATTAATAAACTAAACGTACCAAAAGAAGCTTTCAAATGCAGAGATTCACATATACATATAAGGTTTATGTTTCTTTGACACTTTTTATGCCAACACACATATGCAACTTTCATCTAATATTAATGGCAATATAACTCATCCCAAATTTCGTATATTACACAACCAACCATTTCTTTTGACATAACAAAACCACATTACAAGAGACAGTTTCATAAAAGAAATGATAATTAGAACATATACATACGATGCCATGATGAGTGCAAGCTTAAGTGTAAGAGAAGGAAAAGAGAGAAAAAAAAAACAATCAATATGTCCAGTGCTATGATCTCATAATAAATATCACAAGTAAATATAAAAGGAGAAAGAAAAACATGGATTTTCACACCTGTTTGAAGATTTTGGCTTTTCAAAATCAAAACAATGTTTCAAAGTGTATGTCTCTTATCTTCTCAGAGTTCCGTGTTTTGGTGGCTTTGCCCCTCCAAGAAGTATTTTTCATGTCTTTTTCTTTGTGTTTGGTATCGTGGTGTGTGATCCCTTAGTGTGAGTTGTTCTAGAATGATCGTTAATGAAGGGTGATGAGAGTGAGATCCAAAAAGGATATTTTTGACCTTGGGAAGAAGATGACGGTGGATAAAGGAGAAATGTATATCTTATGTGTTGTGTGAAAAAAACCTCTCTTAAATGAAGTGGAGAAAAGAAAAGAAGAGCTCTAGGGACGAACGTGAGCGTGAGAGACTATCAGATCCTGAGACCTTTTTTCTTTTTTTTTTAGTAAAATCTAAGAGATTAACTGTGTGTAGAGGTTGAGAGAAAAATGGGGAGAGAATCTAGATTGTGGGAGTATATGGAGGATGTAGTTGAGTAACGGTAACATATAACCACTTATTTTAAAATTTCCTTACCTTTTCTAATTTTAATTTTATTTCTTTCTTTAGTAGAAATTTTATATATCTATATATATATATATATATATATATATCTTTTTATTATTTATTTTTATTTTTATTACTTTATTTTATTATCCTAATATATATATTTTTAAAACAATATGTTTTACTTTTTTACCGTTATCCTTTTTTCATCTTTTTTATAAATTCAAATATATTTTATAAAACTATTTTGATTATTTAAAAACTATTTTTCTATTTTCAATTTATTATTATTTTTTATTATAAAACTTTCACCTTTAATCCCCTTAAAGTGAACAAGACAAG
>Ga0214542_1009096_pt1 | contig 15779 bp, 8 predicted proteins | sample CNSS1metaG_FD_160096 | JGI IMG/M metagenome (GOLD analysis project Ga0214542, IMG submission 160096) | Root nodule microbial communities from cowpea collected in UCLA plant growth center, Los Angeles, California, USA - CNSS1 | ecosystem: Host-associated > Plants > Roots > Nodule | place: USA... | reverse complement strand
ATATATATATTTAAGCCTTATTGAGACATGCTTATTCACACGTTACTTGTACTTTTTAAACTCGTTTTGTTAATAAAACCACTCACTTTTTTAACTAATTTTTTAAGCCAAAATTAATTTATATTCACCAATTTTTTTAAATAATATGTATATGTATTGAAAAAGATTATTTTTTTTTAATTTTTTAAATTATATAAAGAGTATAACGAGAATGGATGAAAATTAAATTAGGTATCGTTTTATTTCTTTTTAAAAAAACACAATGTTAATAAATTAAAATCAAATATAACAAAGAATAAAAATATTTATCGAGATATTTCTTTTTTTCATAAATCATACTCATCTTTTACTTTCACTTGTTTTCTTTTTGTTTACGAGAAAAAAAAAAACTTCATACTTAAATATTAGTTTAATAGTTAGCATTATCTTTTATCTCATAACCCTTTTATATATTATTTTTTATGAACATAGAAGAAAACATAATGTACGATGTGTTTTTTCATAATCGGGTATTAATTGTGCCTTGATTATCATATATTTTTCTTTTAGTATTTACATCTCAATTTTTATTAGATTATGATAACTTGTTTTTTAGTTTTAAACTTAAAAAAAAGTATATTGATGATGAGAAGATTGGTTAACAAATTTATTATTGATGCTCCTAACCATCTAAATATGAAGAATTTATCAATCATGCTTGAATTATACCAATCTTTGGCAAAAACAGGAAAGTCAATAACATTTTACTTAATTGATCGTCTAATTCTTCTTATTTTAAGTCTTTCTTTTCTACGGCTAAAATAATTTTCTGCAAAGAAAATTATCAATTCAAATTACAGAATAAAATAAAAGATGAATTTATTATCGGCAATACGATTATTTACATCGAAAACGAAATATCTGAAAATTTTAATTCTAATTCAATTATTGATGAGTTCAATAATCTAAATTAATAGATTTTAGATGTGTGATTTTTTTTTTGTAGTTACAGGTATACTAAATTATGTATGAGTGACACTTATTAAATATATAAATTTTGAGTATATTATTTTTGCTTCTAAAAATATCGGTCAAGATCCACTGGCATATATATATATCAATGGATATATAATTTAAAATATATTTGTTAATCTTAATATATTTTACATATTTAGCACTTTCAAAATATTTATATACTTATATATAGATTTCGCATCTCAACACTTTCACTTCACACTCAATCTTATTAAAGGCTTAAGCATGCCATTAATTAAGTTTAAAGTTTAAGATTTAAGGTTTAATAAGTAAAAAAAAATTAAAAGTTTTGTATTAAAATTAAATTTTTTTATTTTATTATATTAAAAATGAAATATATAAATATTTTTTGATTTGAAATGATTCTTTGCTCCATTTTTAAATAAAAGTAACAAATAGTTGAATAAAAAATTATCAATATTATATAGAGATTGAATAAAGCTTAATTTAAGTTTATTTTCAAAAAATAATTTCTTATTCTTATTAACTTTTAAGAAACTCCCGTGAATATATTGATGTGGCTTGTTTTGACTTAAAGTGATCTCAAGTTCTAAACTTCAAATACATTTGTGTCTCCCATGATAATTTTATCTAGTGACTCATGGATTACTCTTATTTTGTAAAAGACGCATATGGTGCTATGAACACAAGAGATCTTTTCAAAAATCAAATTGTTTTCTTAAAAGTAATCAAAATTACAGATACACTAAATTGAAAATTTCTTACATTCATAGGAAGCCTTCTATAATTGATCCAAAAAATATATATTTGGCTTGATTGATGCAAGAATTAAAATTAAATACAAATTTATATAGCAACATATTATTTTTTTTTTACAGGAGTCTAACTTACTCTTATTTAAACATCAACATTTTTATTTGGTTGTGATCTACATTGTGTCAGTTGATGTAAGATTATTGGATGAAACAGTGGTTTGATCTTGCGCAATACTTTGCATGGCACCACCATGAAGCAACGATTTAACATACTCTTCTAGCTTGGATGGAGTATTTTTGTCGTAACTGTACATGAGAGGTACCATGCGAGCAGCATTGAGGCAAACTTTAGCGAAAGATGATGGTAACGGATTTGCATCTCTGAGACATTCTTGGTTCAGACGTTTCCATGCATTCGAAATCAACTCAGTGGCATGCTCCCGTGCCTCTTCAATGGAGGCTTCTGGGTGCTCCATCATGTAGCACTTCAGATACGACCCATCATTGTCATCACCCTTAACATCCTGCATTAATTATTTTCTTATAAGTAAACAATTTTACTTATATCATGGGTAACATCCTACGTGTTAATGATGTTGTTGATGCACATGTGTGTTTCAAGGAAAAATGGTGAAGTTAACTGATTATTTGTGGTCCACACCCAAATAATAATTTAGAAGGAGATGAATGGTGACGTAAGAAAAAGAAGGTTTTCTTCCTACCTGGTCCCCTTCCAGGTCATCACACAACCTTAGAATGGTGGCTGTTGTAGATATCAGAGTCGGTAATCCCTCCATTACAGCGACTGACTCCTCCGTTATTCCCTCACCTATGAAAAAGAAAGCATGCACAAGGATCATATGCACCCCAGTGCTCACTATTCCGTTCTTCAAATACTCCTCTGCCTTCGGCACGTACCCTGATGTAAACCATTTTGCTTCTTCCAGAAAAGCATTGATGAGCATTACCAACTGTAACAACCAAATTAGAATAACAATTATCATTGATATTCTTGAAAATAACCTCGTGTGTTGTGTGTGTTTTCTCACAAAGAACAAAATATATTTGTATGTAACAGTTATAATTTTAACGAGATTTTACCGATTTTACTAATGTTGTTATAGGATTCCATCCGTGTTTGAGTTGGACCTTGAAAGCAAATTCGTTAGTTATGCCATAAAGAGCCCTAAAACACCCTTTCATGTATTCTGGTAATTGCTCCACGGCAGCAATGTCCCACCTGCACATGTCCAAACAGTGAGTTGTCTTAGTTACAGAATATATGCAAAGTAATGACCAGACATTTTTTTTCTTCACCTTTCATTTTACCATGAAAAGGGTGTGTGGCAGCATATTCTAAAAAAAAGAAAAGAATAGCTTGTATAATACCTCTTGACAGCTTCTGTAAAGAGAGTGAGCTCATCAATATTTGCACAAAAATCAAATATATCATCAATGATGTAAATCAGGGAGAGTGGTTTTGTGAGCTCAATCCTTGCTTCTGAGAATCGTGGGTCTGGGAGGCATGCCATTGACCACATGTACCATTTGATTGGTTCGTCTCTCGCGAAAGTCAACTCATTTGCCAGACCTAGCTCTTTCCACCATCTATAATTAAGCACACATTGTTAATATAATTCCCCATGAATCATTAATGATGCTACTATTATATAGAACGCTATATACTCAAAGAAATTATATTTATTAACTTCTTTTTCATATAATTCATTATTAATAATGATAATTTAATAATACAACAAGTAATGAAAAAAGGGGTTATTGAATTAACTGCAACTTACTTGGAAACTGCAAAAATCTCCTTGAGATGCAAAGAGCTGATCATTTCAGTGTCAATTCTGCATAATTCTTTTAACGAGCTTGTCCACCCTGTGTTTTGTAATTGCAAATTCGTGGATGTGAACCTTGGCAAGCTTTTACGAATAGGATATCTTAATGAATCAGCCACAACTTTCATTTGAGGATGGTCATGAAATCTAGACAACAACATATTTAGATATTGGCGGCTAGATTCCTCTGCCTCATGAAGATAATCTTCTCCTTCTATGCTTAATTGAGAAGCTTCAAACAAAGCAATTAACCCATTGATGTCCTCACACAACGTTTGTTTGAGTTTTCCGTTATTGTCCCAGAAGTTGTCAAATATGTCTGCAAGATGCAGCAACAATAATACTTACGTCAGTACAAAAAAACTTCCAAAACATTAGCATTGAACTTTCTATATATCCTTACCTAGCTCTATCTGATCAATGTTAAAATGTTAATAGTTTATGTCTCGTTTTTATTTCACGTACTCTCATGTTGAGACATTAAGGAACACAAACCTGCATGGATGTAATACCCCTCTTGCCTCAGCAGACGAAATTGAAGTGCAACTTCTGACAGTTCTTGATACTCATTTCCTCGATGGTTGTTAACTCTGAGCATGAGTTCTTTCTTTCTAAGAATTGCTTGAATTTCCTCTTCAAAATGGTGCTCAATACCTAATCTTTGGATGGAGTCCACCATAAGTAAACCATGGTCAGAACTTTGTATAGCCTTGCCAACAAGTCCTCGCTTAACTTCCTCCAATGTTTTAGCATGTCTTATTTGAAGTTCATCCTGAAAGATTAATATTGGAAGGGTGAGCTAGCCACAAATAATCTCAAACACTGCCATGTGAAGCATAAATAAAGTGGCCCTTACCCTAGCTTTTCCATTTTTAGAAATATGGATATCTTTCTGCAATGCAATAGTAAAATGGTTTTTACTACAGTGGGCATGCTCAGGGCTCAGCTTTACAGCCAGAATTGCTGAACATTTGTTTGGTAAAGCAAAGATAGAGTTAATGAAAGCCATTGTAGTATATGCTAAGGTTCGTGTTATAGAGAAAGATGAATGGGAGAGTATGAGAGGAATGTATAATACATGGAATTTGACTCTATTTATAAGGTTTCGCACGCATGGAGCCACGACTATTCTTTTTTGGTGAACCATGAGAAACATGAGTTGTTGGGATAAGGTAAGTAAACTCTGAAGTCTGTTTCGGACCATTTCCTGTGTGGTAATGTTTTGACATAAAAAAATATTTATCTAATAATGTAAAATATTGATTTTTTTATATATTTAAAATAGTTATACTAATTCTTATATTTTAAAGTGGATTTTAGTTAGGTACCATTTTCTAATCACAATAATGCAAAAAGCATAATAATCTACCACTGTGATGGAAACCAAAGCTATCCGGACTCCGACAAGCTCTGCCACTGCAGTCACTTCTTTCTTCCTTTATCTTTTCCTTCCTTCACCTCCACCGCACAGTTTCATAAAATCTCATTTCCTTCAAAAATATAGGGGCCATTTGTTAGAACAAAAGAATTTTAGTTTCTTAAAATCTGAAATTAAGAATATTTGTTTCTTTTGTTTTGATTTTATTTTTTAAAAATAAAAATTTCAAGAAAAAATGATCCCAGAGAAAGTAAAAAAATAATCTTTCAGAAAAATGCTTAGTTATAGTGAAAGTACCATATCACTTATTTTCACCTAAACAAAAGCAAATGAAGATTTGAAAAAAAAAATTCAAATTTTAACGTGAAAAAAAATGAGACAACTTTTCTTTTATTTTTTTTTCATGCGAATTTCTGCGAAGAAATGATATAAATAATAATAACAATAATTATAATGATAAATAAATATAAATAATAATTGTTTTATCAATTAAAATGTTATTTCCATTTATTAAAATTATTAAATTACTCATCAATTTCTATAAATTTTTTTATCTAAAATCTTTTTATTTTTTATTATTTTTCCTTTAATATAAAGAACATCTTTCTTCTTATTAAATTCATACTTCTGAATCCATGTTCATAAACAAACTCATGTTTGTTATGAGAAATAATTTTATTTTTAAAGATCATGTTACTGTTAGAAGACATATTTATATAAGTACACTTTTAAACTTATATAGAAAACTCTTTGGAGTGAATATTCATGTCTGATATATAAGATGTCAGAAGAAAAGACAAGATATCATCATGAAAGATGATTGTTCTACAACAATAACTCTTAATAAAGTATTGAGACCCATCATTAAAGCAAAAATTCAGTCAGAAACATATTATGTCGTACTTGTGGCATTGTAAGACCCACGGGGAAAGTAGAATAGGATATGATTTTAAAATTTTGTACAAAAGATGGTTTTATATTTCCGTGACTTCTAAAATTTACAAATTTAATCATTGTCAACAATAATGATTTTAATTTTATTTTTTTGTACGTAGTAAACTTCTTTTAAGACTCCTTTTACTGTTTTAAATAAGATTAAGAAGTATAATATTTTTCATAAAATAGTTATTAAGTTTCTGATTAATTTTTATTTCTATTCAAAGTGTATGTATGCATATAAAACTTTTCTCCTTGATTTTGTAAAGTTCATATGCATTTTGAACAAGAAATATATTTGTTAAAGTCTGTAAGATTACAAAGTATTTGTCGGAGTTTTTATTCCCACTTTCAAAATAAATATTCAAATTATTTTAAAAAAAACATGTAGAAAATAGGAGTATATTTGTTTAATAAATAGTTAACATAATTTCAAAGGAACCAACTCTTAAAATTGGAACGGAGCAACAAATTATCAAACATTGTTAATCATTAAATTAATTTATTTTTAATTCAATAATTTTATTAACTAATTTAATCGTTTGCCCACTTATTTAACTCAGATAGAAGGTGGAAAATTTCGTATCACCCCTTTCTCCATAAAGCACTTTTTATGTATTTCTTAAACAACTTGACTTACTATATATATATATATATATATATATATATATATATATATATATATTTATATATATATATATATATATATATATATATATATATATATATATATATATATATATATATATATATAAGAGATAAGAATAAAAAAAAACTAGTGTCTCTAAAAATTAAAATTAATTTATATAACTTAATTTGGATTTGTTTGGAGCAACCTCTATACTCTTCTAAAAAAGAAATAATTTGGCTAATCTTGTGTAAAATAATTATCTAAATATATATTTGAAATTAATTAATTTGAGAAGAAATGTATGAATGAAGAGCACTAATCTTGAGTGAGAAAATTGGTATAGAATTTCATTGATGAACCTCTGTGGTCAACTTTTTCGGTTTGAACGTACTTGTCTTGGAAATGTTATGTGCATATATAGTGAAACATATTTAAGGAAGCATGTGCCTAAGTAGATATTTTTCATATACGACAAATAGTGGTTTGGTAAAGTACATACGTGATTGGTATAAGCATCACTCTCAAAAAAACATGACCACAAAATATTTATGATATTACATATACAGCGATGACTACTTGGCCCAGCCGAAAAGATAAAAAAAAAAATTACGCAATTGCATGCACATCGTGAATTTCGTAACTGTTATTCATCAAGTATTCCTTCATCATTTTAATTTCCTTGGCTAAAGAATTGAAACCTAGTTTTTGGTGTTGTTCGTGGAAGTCTTAGTTGTTTACTTGTTATTACATTTGTTATTTGGCTACCAACTCTAACTCTGTTTCTTAAGTAATTAATTCAACGAACAGGGCACTAAAAACCAAGCAGCAAAACCCACGACACCATTTAACACATTCACATACTAAATTTGATGAAGTTGTCGCATGATAATAGTAGGTGTTTTTAGAAGTTCATAACCACACGACTTGCATAAAGCGACTTTTTCCCGATAAATTAATTAAGCTTCATGTCCAATTCTGTACACTCATTTTAATTTCAAATAATAAATCACAGGAACTGCATTATTGATCATATTGAATGTCACCTAATTCCACGTCCACTAACGTACACCATTCATGTCCATGTGTTTGAGAAAACATCTTAGTTGTTGGTTCAACAAAAAATGTTTGAAATTTTTCTCTCCTTTTAAAAGGCACGTTTTAATAAAAATAATAAAGAAAAATAAATATAAACTAACATATAATAATGCAAGCCATCCTATGTTTTTTTTTTCTGATATATTCAAAATGAAGATCAAACACAATTTAAATATTCCTACATTCTCCTTCTTCAAATGGAATAAATTACACAAATTATACTTCAACTTTAAATAAAATATACTTGATACCCATTTGTGTTTAACATTGCAACGCTGATATTTTTTTTCTTCATGACATGTTGCAGGCATCTTCTAGTTCGGGTATGTTCGCAAGTATTTTTTCTTGTTTCCTTCTTTAAGTGGTTAGTTATTTTGGATGTGTCTTAAAGTTTTTTGAAATTTTGAGTGTTGACTTTTTACGTTGGGAGATTATTTTATCAAATATAGCGGTGAAGAATATTCAACAGGATTATTGATGTTAGAAGAGAGAGAAATCTCAACAGAAAAACATTGAAAACCAAGAAAGGATGAATATTATAGTTGTAGGTTAAGTGGGTTTTACATGGAGGATTTTGAAGGGTTTTTTGACAAGATTGTAGATTATATCGAATTTGTATGTTTCAAGCGAGCCACCACTAGTCGGTGATACGTGAGTATCTCTACCTTTCTTCTATTAGGTGGTGGTAGTTAATATCATTCTTTTACGTATCACTCTTTATCAATAGATTTATACGCAATTATTTATTACTAGAAAATTATTAAATAATAATTAAATTTAAAAATAAAAAGAATAAACTTTTACAGTGATTAAAATCACTTATATCTAAAATAATCTATGTATCTAAACAAAAAATTATAAATGATTAGTAAATTAGAGTAAAAACTAACATCTAATATTAACTACTATATGATTTCAGCTATGTACTATTATTGATTTTAAATTCTTTTGTATTTTTGAATTGGAGACTAATTTAGAATTAATAATAATAATAGCTAATATTTTGGTAGTTAATGTTTGACATTAATTTAGATTCTAATTCATAAGCTAATTATAATTTTTATTAATAATGGAGACTATTTTAAAATATTAATAACTTTTAGTTTATAAAATAGTCTCTAATTTAGTCAATATAATGACTAATGATTTTTTGTCTTTAAATTTTATTGGTATTTAATGATTTTCTTTAATGCTTGTTGGTAAATGAGATTTTTGAAATTGTACACATCACATATCTTCTTGATAAAACTTTTGCCTTGGTGATTTAATATATCTTCCCACCCAACATTCACACCAATGATTTATTCGACTTAGTTTGTTGGCTTGGCATAGTTTTTTAAATGATTCATCTTCTATACGAAAGTAATTGGTTGATTGTTATATCTCACCAAAACATACTGAGACATTACTAGTGTTATCCAACATCTTAGTCAATTCATCTCCTACACCATTTTGTAATTTAAACAACAATTTAAAAATGTTGTCTACAGTAAAAAAAAAATCATGGCTTTAAGTTTAGACAACGATTTTATCACAGTTTTTCAACCATAGAATATACCGTCGTGGCCATTGCTCAAAAACAACGATTTTTTTTTTCTAAGGCTACAAAATTTTATAAAACCATTGCCTTAGAAGCAAATAATGGAGCACACTTTTTAGCCAACGTGTTATTTCATAGTTTTATGCAAAACAATTTAAAATATTGAGAATCAAACTTGTGACCTTGATTCTAATACCAATTATTGGATTAAGTTTTATCATTAAGCCAAAAATTATAGCTAATAGTTAAATTGTAACTCTTTTTTCTTAATATTGTAGCAACTAAAGTGTCATGATTTGATTGTGACTTGACCGAGTACCCTCCACCATAAGACAATTGATCCATCTTACAATAATTTAACTAAGTTACATGATGATAATTTTAAAATATTTAAAGTTAAATTATCACACTTAAAAAATGTGGTATAAACTATCCACATTTTAACAACTTTTGCCTACAACTATCATTATTTCTACCATATTGCTTAAAATAAATAGACAACATTTTTTGTATATTCTCTAGGTTTAAGACAAATAAAACTCACTATATAAGCTACAATAAAAAAAATTGTGACTTATTCCTATTTTACGCAATGGTTTTCTATTTGTCGTTGTGCCAGCATTGCCTAATCTATAGGTACGAAGAAGATTCATAGTGTATAGTATAACCGATAAGGAAACAACATAAGGAAGATGCCATAATTTTATTATTTTGTCCACATTTTCTATGGGTAACTTTTAAAAAAAAGTTGCCTAAATAATTAACGATTTATAAAATATGGTCTTTAGTAGTTTTAAGTCACACCCATATATTTGTGGTAATTTCTATTTAGGCAACACTTTTATACATGTGGGCTAGTTCAGTGTGGTCTAAAGTAGAAAATGGTGTCCATTCTCACTTCTGTTCATTACCAAGTAGTATTTCATATACTTCATTATTTGAAAAAACACTTGGTTTTAGTTTTTCTTTTTCTCATTGTCAATGACACTCTTTAACTTACAACTTTTGTTGATAAAAGAAGAAGATGAATATCTTTTTTCAAGAGAAAGTTTTGATAATGATTATCAAGTTGAAAAATGCAAGCTTAAGTGAAGACAAGAAATGCTTGAAGACTTGTAAACTTTTGTAATAAGATTTTTGTATTTTGGTTAAGTCTACTATTTAGAATTGTGTTTAAAAGAACCAAGCAGTTGCTCACTGAAAAACTTCTAAAAATGTTTTTAATTTTGCTAATACCGCTAGAGTAATTGATTTTAACTTAAGATAGAACTGCCACCACAGTTGACTTCTCATTCTCTTTCTCCTCCTCCTCTCACTCTTCTTTTTTTCTCCTTGCTACCACCGCCACCTCCACCATTGACACCAATCTGGTGCCATTGTTGCACTATTGTCAATGCTACATTGTGAGGCTCATTTCCTTTTCCTCCTTCCATCCACCTTCTTCTTGTTCTTCTTTTTCTTCTCCTTTTGCTACTACATCTCTTCTTTTTCTTACACATTTATAATTCATTTATAAACATTTATCGTCAGATTAGGCAGGAAATTTGGTAACTAATTTATTAACAAATTTTGATCGATAATCAAAGTTTTATTTTATCGACAAATTTTTATTGGTGGATTTCAAAAAATTTATTTATAAACATATTTTGCTAAATTGAGTGAAAAATTTGACGCCTAATTTAGTGGCAATTCTTTCTTCAATAATTAATTTTATTTGACGGGTGGATTTTAAGAAATTCATATCGACAGATTTATTGAAAATTTTTATCATGAATCAAAGCAGGAACATATGGTCATTTCATTGATAGATTTTACTGACAGGAAAATTCGTTGGTATTAACAATTCTAGATTATCAACAAATTTTATCGACTGATATTTTTTGTCGATAATTCACATTTTATTTTACCTACAAATTTTGTTAACGAATTTACTTATGTTGATAAAATTCATTGATAAATGATGTTTTTTTGACGAATTTATTTCTATTAGTAAAATTCTATCACTTTTCTTTCACTCGTTTAATCTCTTGTCTCTATTAAATTAATCAATTATCTTTATAAATTACTTTTAATTAAATGTTTATGAAAGTATAAAGCATATTGAAATACATTTCAACATCATACAAGAATAAAGTACTACATTAAGTTGATTAAATTGTGTCATATTTCATTTTCTCTTCGGTTGGTGTATATCTTTACGATAGATCTTTCTCCTTCAACATTTTATGACCTTTGTTCTAAGTTGAGATGTCAAATATTTATTCTCAACTTGAAAGTGAGTCTTACCAATAGTTTATTAATTACTATATTAATAATACTTTCTTATTGTAATCGTTTTTTTAACCCCTTATATTTTTATACGCACATACAAATACACACATCGTTTATCATCAATAAAAATAATAATATATTTTTATCCTCTTAGCATGCATAGTCTTTCCATGGTATTGGAATCTATTCTAATAAAAAAATTTAGATCTATCATATCCTAACGAGAAGTTGTTATAAATTCCAAATCAACTAAAATAGATATTTTAATAGTTAGAATAGACAGTTGTTATATTTTAAATCAAAATGGACCCGTTTACTCTTATATATCACAAGTTTGGATAGTCCTATTTGTTTTTCTATGCAACAACTTTCTATTTGTCAGCAGTGTAGGCTCAGGCATTTCAAATTATATGAACTTGCTTCTCATTCATTATACACACTTTGGCTCTTTTACTTCTCAAAATTTGTAAGTTTTTTAATGAAAAAAGATACAAGAATATATTCTCAAATAACTGTGAAAGTTGGTGAACCTAATTGTGGCAAAGAAATTTCATTATCAGAAAAAGAGGCCTGGCAAGAATTTAGCCGCAATAGCGGTGTTGTTGGGTGGAGAAAGAGAACTTTTGTTATTTGTTATGTTCGTTAAATACAACAATATAAACATTTTAATGTTTTTTATGTCGATTAATAAATTAATGTAAAAACTTACTTTTATATCATTTGAAAACATATCTATTGTTGAAAAGCCTAGAAAATTATCATAATATATTTTCTTTTCCACTTTTTATGTCAGTGGTAGTTTCAAATAACGTAAAAAAATTGTAATAATTTTCTCCATTGCATGGCAGTATTCCACCTATATCAGACGTAATTCTTAGGCAAAAATATTAAAAAAAAATTATATTTATATTTTAAATAATTTTAAACTTTACTAAAAGTTAATAATATATTTAAACAGAATCTATTATTAATTATATAAATATGGCAATCCTAACATGATAGTTTACAATTGATACTTAAAAAATTATGCACACTCAAGTTAAATGTATTTTAATATCTTATCTCTTTATGAGTATGAGTCACCTCATATTTATATAATATAATACTTTTAGTCAATAATAAAAGTTTAAATTTATGTCTAATTATTTTAGAAATTTAAATTAATTCCGTATTACTTCCTTTCATAAGTCAATAATATTTGAAGCTAGAATTATATATATATATATATATATATATATATATATATATATATATATATATATATTCACATTTACGACTCTCTAATTAACATAAGTTAAATACAGATAATAATAATATATTATATATTTTTTAATTCAATCTTGTTAATAACTTATTGAAGCCCTTACAATCAAATAAATTTCCATAACCCTATAAAAATAATGTAAATTAAAATTGTATTAATCATTAAATTTATTAGTATTAAATTATATAAAATAAGAAACAAAATAGAATTGAAAACTCACACGTAAAATATGTTCGTAATTATTAAATTGTTAGCTTTTTTCGCAATGAACAAAGAAAAATCTTAAGAATTTGATCAATAATTATTATCAACTTCCAATTAGTCTTATAAGTTTTAATAATATTAGTAGTAATTATAAGTTTTATATTAATTTAGAAATTGTATACTAACTAGGGTAAACAGGTGTTAAGTACACTTCTTGACGGAAACAGAATTAAGAAATTCATCAATGTAAACATTTTTATTTTCTATGCTCTTAATGCGAATAAGGTTACAAAAATTCATAAATGTAAACATTATTCCACGCAATTGAGGTAATGTAAAACCTTGAACATTCAAAAAGTTAATTTTAGAATAATGTGACGACAATTTTTTTTTTTTACTTATTTTTATTATTTCCTATAATATACTTATAAAATTTATAGGCAAAATTATACATAAAATATTCATATATATATATATATATATATATATATATTTATTTTTTTTTTTTTTTATTTATTTACTTACAGTACTGTATGCATCTTATATCTACACCGTTTAGTACATCTTATATTTCCTACACTACAAGAGAAAGAAAAATATTTATTTATATACAGTTTCCCCTTCATATACTGGCTCTTTCAAACAGGTGGGGGGAAAATGTTATGGATAGGGTTCACTTGAACTGTTGGGGGTAAATAAAAGGTAACTCCGATTTGTCCTTCGATGACAATCGGCGCATTCGGAGCAGATAGAAAAGTAATGGTGAGTTTCCCGTTCCCTGAAATGTTACAGAATTATTCACTGCATTGGTTTACCATGCATCTCCCGGAAAAACAGTCACAATGTCAGCGAAGAAGGGATCAGGCATGTTGGGAGCAGCCATCTATGATAATGTTATAAAATTTTGTTTTTCACACACAATCATAAAATAGGGAAGTGAGACAAATATAATAAAAAAAAAACAGCATATCATAATAAAATAAAATGAAATGAAAATTCTCCCAAATCCATAAAAAATGGATTTTTATTATACTTTGATAAAGATATTGATTAATTTTGTAGTGACTAGTGAGGATAAATGAGCTCATGGCCAACAAAGTAACTCAAGAACATATCAACTTGAGTAATACTAACTCGTTTAAATCTCCAAGGTCATACCTCCAACTACAATAATCAAATCTTTATTTATCATAAATTTTATTTCAATATTAAACTATAATAAATAAATAAATAGATAGGATAAATGAATAACTAAAATAAATATAAATAAATAAAAAGAGTCGGTACGTAATTGGGGATAAATATAAATAAGTAAATGAGAGTAAATATAAATTGAATAAATACGACCCGTGCACAACTAAAGATGAAAATAAATAAATAAATAAATAGGAACGAGAACTAAATATAAATTAGAATGAGGTTAGGGACACCTCACTTAAGGTAAATATAAAGATAATGATAGATGTCTCCTCCCCTTACCTTATTTATCATGGAAATTATACCAATGTTGTACTAAGATTTCGATGATATATTAATTTATTTCTTTTTTCCTCTTTCTTCCTTCTCACACGCACAGCTTCTTCATTTCCTCTTTTTTTTTTTCTTCTTTCGTTCTCAATATCTCTCATCTCTTCATATTCATCCTATTTATACTCTTATTTGTAATGATTACATTAGTTCAAATTTAACCTCATTTCCTTTGGTTTCGCTAATTACGTTTCAATTGAATTACTGGTTCGCACATTTTTTTTTCTTCACACTAACATGATAGAATGACATTTATTGTTACTTTATCCTTTCATATTTATTTTTTTAATAGCTTTTACGCGTTATCTACTTGTCACCCTTTTATTCTATTTTTATTATTATTTTTTCTTGCTTTAATAGAATTAACTTATACGATAATAATTTAATATTAATTCCCATGTATAAAATCTTATTGTTTAATTTGAAAATATATATTTCATATATAAGTGATTTTTTTAAAAAAAATCTAATTAATCTTATTAGGATATATTTTAAATTTGTCCTCAATAATTCTTAATTATATGAAAAAGATAATTATAATTTCATAAAATATTCTTACTAAAAAAATATATCTCTTTTATTTTATTTATTTATATTATTATTTTTTTGAATGTTACAAATAATATACTAAATATATTAAAATTAGTATAAGCTTTTAATAAAGTATATTTACATTTAAAAAAATTGTATTATTGATGCACATAACACATCAACACATTAGCAGAAGTCACAACAAGAAATGTCATATCATTGATGGAAAAACAATTATTGGTAAAATAAAATTTATAAACGAATATTATTGATGAATTTTAAAAATTTTATTATAAATGTTTTTTTAATAATTGATCTGTCGTAAAATCTGCAGATAAAATATAATTTATATCATTAACCAAAATTTGTTGTTGGTAAAATTCATTAGAAATTCAGATTTTCTTTTTATAGATAAGTATTTTTGTTGATAAATTTCGATCATAAAATGAACAACATGTTTTTTAAATATGTTGGTAAACACATTTTGTTGAACACTATTACAGTTTTGACTTTTTAACTCGCTCTTTATGCCTCGATTGTATAGCAAACGAGGCGTATAAACACGCGGTGGCAATTTTGAAAATTTTCAACCTTTAATGCCTTGGTTATTTCAATACCCGAGGCAAAAACTTACATTATGCCTCGGTTCACTCAAACCCGAGGCCTAATGTCTGTCAATATTTTTAATTCTCCTATCATTTTAATTTTTCAATTAAACGAAAAGGGTTTTGTCTCGGTTGTTTAAGACCCGAGGCATAAACTTCACACTGCTTTGATTTTATTTGCACTGCAGGAAGGTGGAAAGTTTAGGTTAAATAAACCAAA
>Ga0214542_1009095_pt1 | contig 15779 bp, 18 predicted proteins | sample CNSS1metaG_FD_160096 | JGI IMG/M metagenome (GOLD analysis project Ga0214542, IMG submission 160096) | Root nodule microbial communities from cowpea collected in UCLA plant growth center, Los Angeles, California, USA - CNSS1 | ecosystem: Host-associated > Plants > Roots > Nodule | place: USA... | reverse complement strand
AACATTTTGAAGTAAAAACACTCTTGTGTCTCAACCATTTGTGAGAGTTTCCTCCCTTGGGAGTGAATACTTTTAAGCCTTATCTTGCATAGCAAGTGGCGGCACATATCCACTCATCTTCAAGGTTGCCATGGCTTCTAGCCTAACCTTGTAGTGGCGTGCTTCTCACATTTTTTACCATTTCTTTCCTATCCATTTTATGTTTTCTTCTTCCTTTAATTGTTCTTGGTTTTTTTTATGGTTTATGTGCCTTCCATTTCCTTTTTGTTTTGAATGAATCCATCATCTTCTTCTCTTGAGCTTTGTGAAAGGAACCTTCACATCTAGATAGCATGCTATCTTAATGTCCAGTGGGGATTTCACTTAGTTTTCTTAATCAACTCACACCATATTCAATAATCTTAAAAAGGAACAAGATAATCCTTCATCATAGTGTTTTTACACGTCTCAGGAATTCCTTTTATTTTTGTTTTTTATCTATTTTATGCATATTTACTAACATGTTTATGGTTAACTTACTCCTATTTGTTTGTTTGTGTGTTTGTTGTGTGTGCGATGATCGTATAACGTGTGTGTTATACGAGAGCAAATGATATTGTAGATAATTTTGGCATGAAGTAAATTGACGAGAGGCTGAGATGAACTCGGGAGTTTTTATAATTTATTTAGTTATTTTAAATCAGATACTAAAATATATGTAATTTTCTTTTGTTCGCAATTGTTATTTGAATTTTTTAAACAAAATGACGTTTTGAATTATGTAATTTAAATCAAATTAGAAGTTTTTTTATTAGTACATTTTAAATAATAATCTTTTTCTGCTAAACGCGATAATTTTTTAACTTTCCGTAACATCCCAAAATTGGGGTGTTACAAGTTGTAGTTTTGAAAATCATATTGTGAAAGGATGCAATTTAATTCTTTCGTAATATAATTTACAAAATTGAAATTACAATCAACTATTTGGATTTAATGATAATAAAAATATTACATAATTAGATTTATTTAACCAGATGTTTATTTAAATATGTTTGATGGTTAGTTTAAGTATAATTACATAAAATTTAATAATTAATTGAATCCAGACATGTAATAAATTGTAGTTTTAGTTTTGGAAACCATATTTTGAAAGATGAAATCTTAATATAAAGAGTAAAAATCAATCCTCCTTTAATATCATTACAAAATTGAAATTACAAATAATTAGTCACATTTTTGTATGCGATGAATAATAAAATTTAAAGGGCCTACTCCCATATGTTAAGCCTAAGGGCTGGCCAATAAGGTGTCCAAGATCCTAAACTGCCTTAACCATCTCATTCCACTTATTTTTTCAGAAAAGCAACTTCTTCCTCCTCTCTTAGAGTTGCAACCACCTTCTGCTAGGGTTTGGACTTTGGCTCTCTTCACGTTAGCTCAACCATTTGTCTGGCCACCTCTTGAATCTGCCCCTAGAGCTGCTGTACTTCGCTGTTTGGTGTCAAAGTCTTTTGTTAGGTCACTCCAAGTAAGGGAAGCTAAAGTTCCTTTTTCTTTGAAATGCAATGTACTTATTTTCGTTCTGGAATGAGTATGTTTGATTGATGTGGTGCTACTTTTTTTTTGCACTACACACTTTTTGTAAAATGAAGGTTCCTACTTCGTTAACCGTTGGATCGAGCTGAAATGTTAATAGCTAATCCTTAACACATAATTCTTGACTTTGACCAGTCGGATCTTGAATCAGAGCTCTACATTGACAAAAGTTTTTATCGCAAGGTCATTGTAGTTTTGTTGTTGACAACACTACAAACTTTTCATAAAATTAAGGTTTCTACTTCGTTAACCGTTGGATCGAGCTGATATTTTAAAAGTTTATCCTTAACACATATTTCTTGACTTTAAGTGGTCTGATCTTGAATCGGAGCTCTATAGTGAGAGTAGTGTTTATCGCAAGATCACTGTAGTTTGGTTGTTGACAACATTGACCTTTGTTGCTTGTTTGGTTCATAACTTTCTTTATGGTTATTCAATTAATTTGGTTCTTGTTTCATTTGGTTCTTGATTCAATCATATTTAATTTGAATATAAATACAAAATTTTTGGAGCTTTACCCAAGCTGTAGTTTTATTGCTAAAATCCCAAATTGTTTGTATAATTTGTTGTTAAGTTGGATTGGATAAAAAATTATAAGAATTAGTTATTTTCCAAGAGAAAAATATGTTGTATGATTTTAATATGTGTCTTCAAATGCTTATATTAGAATATAGGAGATTCCATGGGGGAGATCCTATTTCATTTAATTAGTAGTGTCTTCATTGGTCAGGACGTAATTCTATGAATTTGTAGGTGAGATCTAATGGTGGTGCTTCATTGGTCAGGATGTAATTCCATGATGGTTGCATGGTGGTGCCTCACTGATCAGGACATAATTCCATGACCCCTGTTAGTGGGAGCTCATGGTGGTGCCACATACCTAGGACGTAATTCCACGAAGTCTATGGTGGTGGCTCATTATATAATTTAGTAAGGATTCATGGTAAGGATTGCATCCTGACACTCTAAAGAGTTAGTTAGTCTCACGTAGAGCGTACTGACTCAAGTGGTGAGAGTAGCAGGAGGCCTGAGACACTTTAAGGCTAACCTTGTGAGTGGTAGGATGAGACACTTTGACAATTAGCTCGGTAGAGTAGTTGAGGCCACCACAAGTGCAAGCATCCGGTGAATCCGACTAATTATATGTATCTAGATAAGTCGTATCTTGAGTCTTAGTGTATTTTTTCCGAGTCATCACATGATTGGTTGATGTATGTATCTTTAACTATGAAAATGTATGAATTGTATGATAAAACGTTTTTCTACGCTAGCTTACACTTTCTTCTTATTTGTATGTTTTGTGTATGGTTTTCTCTTTTTGTGATGATCATCAATTTATCGACGTGAGAAGATGCAAGAACTCCTCATGATCAATAGGGTAATGGAGATTCCACTGTCTAGTTCATCTTGGATTAGATCTTGCTTGTTTGAGTTTTCTTTAGGGCTGTAGCCCATGTATTTGTCTACCTCTTGGGTAATTATTTTAAATATTATTGACCCTTGAACTCTATTTTGTATTGGCATCGTGATGTGCCTCCGTATCTCATATTTTGAGTACCTTGGATATTTGTAAGAAGTGACATTATACTCCTTGACTCAGCTTCATATATTATTTTGTGTAATGTTTTCATTTAATTATTTTATTACTTAAATGCGATGTACACATATAATTAAATTTAATTAACCATGATATTTATTTGATATATGTGAATATATATATATATATATATATATATATATATATATATATATATTAATGTTATAATTTAAATTTTTACACTATTTTTATTTGAACATTATTTATGATTAATGTTGTATCTAAAATCTGATGGAAGGATGCTAGGAAATGTGGTGAGTTTGCAGGTGATTTTTATGTAAAAGGGTTGAATTATTTTAAGTATTTACTTATTTAATATTTATTAGAAATTATGTGATTTATATGTTCACTAAGAAAACTCAAATATCTACAAAGCATTTTCTATCAATTGGTTTATGAGTTGTAACACTAGTGCAGAAAAAGCCTATTACATCAGTTATTTTGGGCTTATTACATCGGTCTTCTCACCGATGTGGTAGTTCCCGATGTAGTAAGTGTTTGATATACTACATCGGTCCCGGACCCGATGTAATATATGTAACATATTACCTCGGTGCAACTGTAACCGTTGTAAGCACTTTAAAAATAAGAAAACAGAGCCTGAACATATTACATCGGTTAATGTATAAACCGTTGTAATATATGGGTACTATTACATCGGTTATGGTCACAACCAATGTAATAGGGACATATTTTTTTTTCAAAAGTTTATCTATTTTGGGAACTATCCAATAACCTGCAAAAGTCACAAAAAACCCAGATTCTAGAAAATTCAAATTTTCGTTTCCTAAGATACCATTTACTAAAGCCTATCAAAACTACTAGGCTAAATGTTAAGGCCACAAAATACCTAAAATATCCAAAATAAAACATTTATAATGGCTATCAAAACTAATGTTTTAGCCTCAAAAAATATCTTGTCCATTCCTTGCGAATTTCTTCAACTTTATCTATACCCAATGGCTCGACTCCATCAAAAACCTGAAATATGGAATATATTAATTATGGTGTATCATAGGAAGCAAAGTTAAACATCAATAATTGAATTAACTCTTACATCGACCCATGAATCAACAATGGTAGCACGAACTATAGTCCACATCCAATGCATAACGTAGTATCCGCACTCAAAGCTTCCACGTTGCCTATTGCACTAATATATGAAATTTATGTAATTAATATATGAAGAACTAAGACATTTTAGTTCATAATATGTAGATTGAATGCAAAGTACATACCTTAGGATAAATCCAATCAAGATGAGATGAAGATGTAGTGGATTTACCATCCAAGACACCACTTACATTAATAACACTAAAATAAAAGTCATTAGTAATTTACAATATAATCATGATAAAACACATTACTTTTGTAATGAACACATACCTTTGTATTAAAGTTTTCATTTCTTTGCTTGGCTTCTTGTGCAATGAACAAAACCATACGACAATACGGTCTATGGGGAAAATAATAATCAATTGCCAATGACACCTGGTAAATAAGAATTTTAGTTAGTGATATGAAATTAGTTAGATAATAACTAAAGTAAGAGTCCAACTTACCCTTCAATATAAGGGGCGATGTAAATTCTTTTCTTGGATTCATGAATCCATCGTTGAATATATCTTTGAGTGTGCATTGATCTATTCCTAAACTTTTGTATAATTTGAGGCTCAAGGAAACCATAAATATCATTGTGCCCCGCATTGACAATTAATTCATTTAGATACCTACATTCATACAATTTCATAAGGCTAAGGTTGATTTCACAAAAAACATAAGATAAATGCAAAATCTAAATTTAGAGTGCACTCACATAATCCAAATGACTGCAATGTTCAACATCTGATTACCCTGTATTATTTCCCACAAATCTAACATGTTCACATACAAAGGTATATTGCCATTGTCAACGCCAAATATTATTGCATCCCAAGGAATGGGAAAAGGTTCTTGATACAAATCAGAAGAAGCTACAATCAACCCTTGAATTGGATTACCATTCTGGCTCGAGCTCGGGCTCATCCTCGGGCTCATAATCGGGCTCAGGTTTTTCATGAGATACAATTTGGGACTTTTGTCTAATCCTAGAGTCCTATAAAACATATTAACAAACTTAAATATGAGGTGTGTTAAAAGTTATGTACAAATGTAATTAAGAAAAACATACCTTTTTTGTTGAAATTGACTTGATTAATTCTTTTGGCCATGAGATAAATGTTCCAATTGCTTTTCCTACTACTTGCATCTCCCCTGTAGGCACTGGTACTGGAGCAGTGGCATCTCTAATGTCTTCAACCACCACTCTAACCAAATCATCTAGCATTGGCACAGTGTGCATGGTGGACCCACCTGGATAGACTCTCCCAATGGCAACAAAATGAGGAACACCTCCAACAAAGAACTTACAACGATAGGAGATATCAGTCTCTATGTCCTTATCTTCATTTGGATTCAGCACATTATGGTTGGTGGACATGGACTCCATCATTTCTCCCACTCACGCCTTAAATCTTCAGTAACTTGTCTCCTTATTTGCTGAGAAAATTGCTCCATCATCTCTTGAGTCATAGGTGCCGCAGAAGTGTTGGGTCAAGGACATGATCCAAAATATTGTTTCACACCCACACCAAAACCAACAATACGCACACGACCAGTGTGTTCTTTAGTACCAATAGTAGTGCTCAATATGTCACAACGACCCTAAGAGACAAAATTACCTCGTGAACTTTGTTTTACAAGTTCATCCTATAAAAAAGAATACATTGTCACTTATAATACAAATTACAATAAATAATTGCTACACCATCTCCATTGTAACTTATAATTCTTTTAGCAATCATCATTGATTTCTCAAATGTCATTAGTCCTCCTGCTTTTGTACGAGCCATCTTCCATTTCTCATGTCGGCTAGGAGGAGATGGAGGAGAAGGAACTTCTTCAGCAGCAGCTATGTCCGTTTGTTTCTTTAACTTCTCTTCCATCATTCTCTTTTCCAATAAGTCATATCCTCCTCGAGAAAGTCTGTAAGGAGTAGCATTTTTTTGTTGGATAGCTTGAGCTTTCTTTCTCTTTTCCTGTTAAAGAGACAATATTTTGCATAGTACTTTTATCATCTTCCGCCTTTGTATAAAAAGACAACATATTAATGTCATATCCGATCCATGTTATAACATCAAAGTTCGGTCCTCTAGCTAACCATTTTAAATCCTCAACATCACAATCTTCTTGACTAATTTTTTCTTTAAACCATTTCATAAAAGTCTTGTTACGTTCAATCAACAACCATTTTTCATTTGCCCGAGGATTCATTGACTTCAACAAGCTTTTATGTGAGTCAATGTAAGGGATAACATCATCAGTATTATTCAATATATAGAAATGTGCCTGGAGGACTTCATGTTGATCTTTTCGAACAACCTTTACACCCCGTGTGCCTTTACCTTCATTTCTTCCTTCATGTCCTAACTTTGGAATGCCAATGACTTCGACATCTAAATAATATTTTGTAAAAAACTCAATTGCTTCCTCAGCAATATATCTCTCAATAATAGATGCTTCTGGTCGATAAGGATTCTTCACATATCCCTTCAATATCTTCATATATCGCTCAACTGGGTACATCCATCTTAAAAACACAGGGCCACATATTTTAATCTCTCTTACTAGATGGACTATTAAGTGGACCATGATGTCAAAAAATGAAGGAGGAAAATACATTTCTAGTTGACATAAGATCATGACAGCTTCATTTTCCAAATCATTTAATGTGTTTGGCTCAATTACTTTCTGACAAATACTATTAAAAAATATGCAAAGACGAGTGATGGCTTGTCTTACATTCTTAGGTAAGACACCACGAATAGCCACTAGGAGAAGTTGTTGCATGAGAACATGGCAGTCATGAGATTTCAAGCTAACAAGTTTCAAATCTTCCATTGAAACGAGACTCTTAATATTTGAAGAGTATCCTTGTGGTAGTTTCATTTCGCGGAGGCATGCACAAAATGTTTTCTTCTCGACTTTTGTCAAAGTGTGACATGCTGGAGGCAAATAAGTCCTTTTAACATAAGCTTGTGGTTGCAACTCCAAGCGAAGACCCATCTCAATTAGATCTTTACAAGAATTTACATCATCCTTTGTTATCCCTTTAATGTTAAGCAATGACCCAATTATACTATCACAAACATTCTTTTCCACATGCATTACATCAATTAAATGCTTGACATCTAATTTGGCCCAATATGGAAGTTGAAAGAATATTGAGTTTTTCTTCCATATGTTTTTCATGATAGGTTTCTTTAGTATTTTTCCAAATGTGACATTGACTTGACACACTCGCTCATAAACTTCTTCTCCAGTTAAAGGTGGAGGTGCAATTTTATCCTCTTGGCATCCATTGAAAGCCTTTTTCAACCTATGATATGGGTGATTACGTCTTTTAGAAATTTTCGATGACCAATGTAACATGTCCTCCTGGCATGTTTTAGTTGATGATAACTTGTTTTTTCTTCACATATCGAACAAGCATAATGTCCCTTCACACTATAACCGCTCAAGTTTCCATATGCCGAAAAGTCATTAATTGTGCAAAATAACAAAGCTCGCAGATTGAAATTGTCATTTCCATGTGCATCAAACACCTCCACTCCTTCTTCCCACAACAATCTCAAATCTTCTATCAATGGAGTTAGGTAAACATCAATATCATTTCCTGGTTGCTTTGGTCCTGATATCATCATTGATAACATCATGTATTTTCTCTTCATAGACAACCAATAAGGCAAGTTGTAAATGATTGACAAAACAGGCCACGAACTATGCTTGCTACTTAAATTACCGTAAGGATTCATCCCATCTGTTGCAAGACCAAGCCACAAATTTCTTGGATCACTCCCAAACTGTGGATAGAGAGTATCAATTTTCTTCCATTGAGGTAAGTCAGCTGCACGTCGTAACAATCCATCACTCTTTCTTCCATTTGCATGCCAAACAAGGTTTTTTTGCATCATTAACATTGGCAAATAAATGTTGAAATCATGGTATGATTGGAAGATACCATTACACTTTTGCAGGAGGACCCTTCTTCATGTTATCTTCATCCAAGTCATCATCCTTCACTTTGAATCGTGATACCCCGCATGTTGGACACTTAGTCAATGTTTCAAACTCTTTTCTATATAATATACAATCATTTGGACAAGCATGTATTTTCTGGTACTCCATACCCATCGGACATAGTATCTTCTTTCCCTCATAGTGCCAGGTCGACAACATATTCCCCTCTAGGAGCATTTCATGCAATAATTCAAGCAATTTAGTGAAACTTCTATTGGTCCACCCATTTTTTGCCTTGATGTTACATAATTTTAATATTGCTGACAAACGCGTGAATCCTGTATAACCGGGATATAAAGATTTTTCTGAATCATCTTTCAATGAATCATACACTTGTGCGCTTTAAAAATTGTCTTCTCCAATATCATCAATCATATCCTCCATGTGATCTTCATGATATACATTTGACTCTTGAGATTGAGGTATGCTTGAGAGCTTTACAACTTCACCATGCCAGGTCCAAGTTCTATAACTCTTTAAGAAACCTTCATGAAGGAGATGTTCTCGTATCAACTCAATTGATTGTCGTCTCACATTCAAACAATTAACAGAAGGGTGGTAATATTTTCCATTCATGAGTGTAGCATTTCACTAAGCAAATTGAAGAAACTCTTCAACGCCATTCTCATACACATCAGTGATTCGACTAGCATGCACCCAACTCCGATCCATTACTACACAACATAAAAAAGCTCGTTTATACTTGCATTCAATATTCTCCAACTGTCCAAATGAACAATTGAAGTTTATAAGAATGATTTTCTTGATGATTGAAAAACATGTTTAAATCATTGATTCTTTAAATCATTGATTGAAACCACTCAAACTAATTTCTAAAAACATTGCCGAGGGTCGGACACCTTCGGACTCAACCAACACGTTCAACAGCAGTGTGGCAGGTCGAACTGAGCGGAGAGCAGCTCCGTCAATGGTGCCGACGTTTGCAGCGCGAAAGAGGATTTTTGAACAGAGAACGGCTGCGCAGAGGAGCGGCTATGGTGGCCGTGCGAAAGAGTGGAGTGGACGATGGTGGTGGTGTGGAGTGCAGCGTGAAGATGAAACACAGAGAAGAGAGAAAGAAGAACGCAAAAGAAGCATGAAGACAAAATAGAGATATGAGGGGAAACCCTAGCTGGGAAAAAAGGGTTGTATTACATCGGTTTGATGGGGACACCGATGTAGTATATGTGTTCTATGCAGAATATCTAGGTTTTTTCTTTTTTTTTTGAAAAATGGATATTACATTGGTTATATTGAAAAACCAATGTAATGAAGTTCGCAGAAATTTCAAAAATGCCACCACGCACTGCGCTACATTCATTTTCTTGTAACTGGTGTAATATCTTGTTCTGCACTAGTGTAAACACTGTTTGGATGTATACATTTATTGGATACATTTTTCTATCATCTCTGTTGTTTTACCGAGTAGAATACATTTATTGGATACATACATGACTTTTGTTTGCAACATAATACGTATCGTTTATGTAATTTTATGAATAGCAAGAAAGTTGTAAATTAAATAATTAATGTAAATACTTGATGTTATATATTAATTGAATGTATTATAGGGAATCCAAATAGATTGTTACATTTTAACCTCTGAACACCATTTTCTGTGTTCTTCTAATCTGACAAAACAAAATTGGCTGCCAAAGTACAAATGCATGCCTGTCTGAGATCATTTTCTGCCTTTTTCAGGAAATAATTAAAAAAAAATGTCCTTTTCTGGTTTCAAAGAATTCTTGTTCTGCAAATGATTCCAGTTACAACTGTGATGCAGCAAAGAAAATCCTCAAGGAGAAAAAAATTAAAAAAGAAGAATATGATGATTCAACCATTTACATTTTATCACTTTATATTCTTTGTCTGTTATATAAAAATTTTACAATAACAACTAAAATAAATAAATTTTCCTTAGAAATAACATTTATTTTGTGATTATTATTCACAGGTTCTTCTTCGGCCCCACCTCTTCAATCACTTACTGAAACTGTTCTCAAGAAGTTGACTTTCAAAGATATTAATGGAGCATTGATAATCTCAACAAAATTTCTTCATCCCATAGTAATGAGACAAATATATAGTTGTTTCTTCATATCTTATACACAGGTTAATTTTACTGCGTATTATCTTTAATAGATGTCATATTTAGTTTTATTACATAAGCAATTTAATGCTTGAACAGATAAAGAAGAATGACAGACATGCAAGAAGGTTCAAACAAATGCAGAAATGACAGAAACTGATTCACGCTGATTGAATACACATGGAAATATAATATTTGAGTTTGATCTGAATGCGTGTACAAATGGCAGCCATGCAAAAGGGTCAGATTCAATTTCATCAGATCATCATTCCAAGGTTCTGCAATGCTGCTGAGATGCATCAGATAGACGAGGATCATTCACAGATATCAGTAGCCATTATCAAATATGTTAATGCAGAAATAGAGAAAGTTCAGGTGTTAAGCTTCTAATCTTGAGTTTAGTTAATTTTGAATGTTTAGGAGGGTTACAAAACAAAGTTTGTTCTAATTTGATGTGAAAAATGAGTACTACAACCATACAATCACATTATAACATTTTTGAGGTTACAGTTTTTATTTTTACTATTACCAATAACTTGTAATATCATTTTACAGCTGTAAAAATATCGAATTTCAAGGGTTTTGGTTTTTCATCCAAAACTTTTTTGTGTATTACTTTTTAACTGGTTTAATGGAATTATTTCTCGGTCGATGGAATCCCAAATGCCAAGAAGGCAGAAAATTTACTCTGACAGCCTCCAAAACGCAGACCTTGGAATGCAAAATTGCCATTGAATTTTCTGAGACAGGTTGGTTCCTCGTTCACTATAAATTCTTGTTTACGTAAGAGAATCAAAACACTTAGAATTTATTCATAGTTTCTCTCTAAAAAAACACATCTTGCAGATACATATCTTGTTCAAGTTCAATCCTAGAGGTTTGCTCTTCCTTCCTAGTTGTGTGAATTATACTTCTCACTCACTTTAGTTTATGCTTCTCTTGCTTTTGTAAATGTTTCTTCCTTTTGTTTTCAAAAATACTTGCTGTGGTTCTGTTAATGCAAACCCTTGTTGGGATTCCCTTCTCTACATCGATACTTTTGTGTATATCATATTAAACTTCAATTATTGAACTTACAAAATTTTATTACTTGGGTCGAACTAAATCATATCCATAACATTATATTACTATTAAATAAATGGTATATATGTTACAAACAAAAGGCATGCGTGCAACAAATACTTTCTGTTTCATGCAATTAATCTTTGTATCTGTTTCATTGTTATTGTTAGAGAATGTGTTTTCAATCCATAATAGCTCTGGTGCACTACAACGGTCGGATCATCAATGACGAGCTTTTGTCATCACGATTTGTGAGCCAAGTTTCACGATATCTTGAAGTCAATAACTCCATGTCAGTAACCGCTCTCAAACAAACGATTCTTGATTTGTTTATTGCTTCCAATGGAAAATCATACACCGTTGATTTGTGTTATCGTTGTCCACTTAAAACAAATGAATTAAAGATTTCTTATCGTACTGTGATGATTGAGAATGACGACGATGTCAAATTCGTGATTGGTTATGCCAAAAAATACGAACCTCACGTACAGTTTGAGGTCATGGCATTCATCCGAGAATACATCGAAACATCAAGTGATGTCATTTGGGAGCACATGGAAAAACAGCTAAATGATTCGTTAAACATCGAGTAGTCTATGATTTTTTATGTATTCTTTTGTTAAATTTCTAATGTATGTTTCTTGTTCAATTTCAAATAAAATTAATCATTTATTTTATTCTCAAAGTTAATTGGGACACCGTAACACCACTGAATTGTTGATTCTATGGTCGTGTTCCACTTCTCTCCGTATTACTTTTTAATCACTTCTTCAACCGCTCTATCATCTCCGAAATCTCAATGTTATGTATATCACGTTTATTTTATCAAAGTTAAGTATGCTAAATAATCACTAGTGCAAAATAAGTATATTAGATCGGTTCTGGAGCGCATATTAAATCGGTTCCGCAACCGATCTAATATACACTGATGTAATATGTCAAAGACATATTAGATCGGTTCTGAAACAACCGATCTAATATCTTTTACTGAAAAGAAAAAAAAACATTTTCGAAAGTGACCATACGAAGGGGCAAAGGAGAAACGAACCATCAAAGACCACAAACAAACCACCACAGACCAACACCAACGAACCACCAAGTGAACCACCAACGAACCACCATGGAGAACACCGCACCCCAACCACAAACTTGACTAAGAGACTTCACAAAACACCATGGGAACCAGCGGCGCGTCACAAATTTGCTTCATTTGCAAAGGAGATGGGAAAGCACCAAGCACCAAGAAAGACAACTACAAAGAGAGCTTTCTCTACAAACAACAACCCTAGGCATGAGAAAATGAAGGAAAAAAACACTAACTTGTTGCATTGGTTGTTGAAGAGTGGCATGGAAGAGAAGAAGAACCTTGTTGAAGCACGGTGCGACGGTGGTAGGGCACGGCGACGGTGGTCAATGGCGCTTGGAAGAGAAGAAGAAGCAGTGGAGGCGCAAGAGAGAAGACCAAAGGAGGCATGAGAGAGAAGACGAAGTTTGAAAAATGAAAAGGGTTTTCACAATTTGTAGTGCAGAAAACATATTAGATCGGTTGTTTTTTTAACCGATCTAATATGTACATATTAGATCGGTTCTTTATATAACCGATCTAATATGTATATATTAGATCGGTTCTCCCTATAACCGATTTAAAATACTTTCCAGTATTTACAAAATTGCCACCGTGTTTTAAATTAAATCGGTTCCGTTTCAACCGATCTTATATCTTGTTCTACACTAGTGCAGAATTCCCATTTTACCTCATCTTATATGCCTCGGTTGGCCAAAAATCGAAGCATATAATGACGTAGTGGCATTTTTGCAATTAGAGTCAAGTTTTAGGCCTCGGTTCTCCAAATACCCGAAGCCAAAGAGCGGTATAGGCCCCGGTTCGCTCAAAACTGGTGCCAAAGAGGGGTATAGGCCTCGGTCCAGTAGGCCCGAAGCCAAAAAGTGGCTGGAAGTCAGGGGTATAGGCCTCGGTCCAAGGAGACCCGGTGGCAAAAGGGGCTCAATGGCTTCAGTTCCTCTAACAACTAAAGCCATATGGTTTATTTAGGGTTCAAAATTCGCGAACCATTCTTCCTCCCCGTGCCAGCGCCTATGCAATTCCACTCTCTCTCTCTCTCTCTCTGCGAAGCCCTTCCTTCACTCTCCCTTTCTTCCTCCTTCACCGTCCGCAACCCGTGGCGAGCTTCCGACGAAACCTGCAACGGCGACGATAGCACCGACTCTGGTCGTTCACCATTACCGTGCGCCACTATGACCACTGTGCAATTTTGCACCGCCAAACTCTCTTTGCACCAAGCTCAAAGATGAGAGTCTCTACACGTTTCGCATCCTTTCTCTCGTTCACGGCGTACCAAAGATGGTTGACTGCACTTGAGCCCTAAAACGCCATTGGCCGCTGGTGCCTTCGAGGCTCAACCCCGTTTCTCCTCTCTCTGTTTTATCCATTCTTGGACCCATTGCTTGAATGTTGTTTGGGTTTTAATTAATATTATCATGGGTTCCTTTAACGGAGTTACCAATAGGGTTTTGAGGCTGGCGCCGCCATCGACGGTGGGCAGAGCGGGGCTTGCGGTGAGGTACGCGGAGGTGGTTTTGCTTGCGGAGCAATGCCTGCACGCGCTGGCGACGATGAGACAGGGCACGCAGGCGGCGTTTTACGGGATGTTGCCGGAGAGGGTGAGTATGCATATCAAGCTGTGGTGAAAATTGGTGGCCTGCAAAAATTTGAGATGATGTATCTGTGTGCGTGGCATTATCTGTTTATCTATGCATGCATATATTGCTCACAGTTGTTACTTAAGTGCGGGGAAAGAGAACATGTATGAACACCACCTTCATACTTTACACACTTCATTCTCTTTCTTCACCTGTGTAAGCGTAACACCCAAACCAGTTTCATCTACTACCCCATCATCCTCTCTGTCTCACCATCATTCATCACCACATAACCAAACAGATTCTCACCATTTTTACTCGTTCATCCTAACACAGTTTGGATCACTAATACACCAGAAAACTTATCACCACCTTCTTCCCGTCGCACTCAACACAAACACAAGATTCCTCCATCATCATTTTCACATTCCTGCATAAAAAACCAAAATAAAAAATAGATTCACTATCCTCCATTGTTAGCCACCACTCCAACGTTTTCACAACACGCCAAACTCTCGCGCCTTTCACACCCAAGGCAGAAAACAAAGAAACCACGTGAGGAATCGCCGACGGGTCGGAGCTGGAGCATAGAAACGCCTTGCCCACGGGTTCCAATGTTTTTTTTCTTTTTTTTTCTTGCAACAAAGGAAGAAGGGTCTTGCGCGAGAAGAAGAATGAGAGATTTGGAGTGTCGCGGAGGCCGGCGTCGCTTCTAGTCGCTAGTGACGCCGTCGCCAGCGACTTTGGCAGACTGGGAAGTATGCAAAGTCGTGACCTTGGGGCTTGAAGGGGTGGCTCGCGTTCGTGGGGAAGATGAGAACGAAGGAGCACTCACGAAAAGGAAAAAACGAGGTCGAAATAGTGACATTTTTATTGTGTCTGTCCAGCTGCTCATGTCGTGTGACACTTTCTTCCAAATAATTCAAAAATACTAACAAAATAATTTTCTTTCTCTTTTAGTGTCTGTCTGACCGCTCGCGTCGTGTGACACATATTTTCAAGTAATCAAAAATACAAATAAATGTTAATTTTCAAAATATAAAAACATCAACATTTTTAAACAAAAGTGTTTAGTTTAGAACTACGTGATCCTTGATTCTCCATCGTGAGATACGTAGGAGCAAGGCTAGTCCTTGTTAGGTTCACCTCTAAAAAACCAAAATCAAATCATTTTCCAAATATCTTATAAAGAACTACGTAACCCTGATTTCTCATTTTGAATGAGAATACGTAGGACCAAGGTCAATCCTTGTCGGGCCCAAAAAATAAAAAAAAAAAATTATTTCTTTTTAGTATTTTTGTCTTATTATTTTTGGGGAAAAATAACATTTTAAAAATCATATCGACTTTGCATTTTTAATTAAAGGTACTACCCTCGGGCGGGCGTTGTAGGGTGGTAACACCTTCCCTACGCGTAACCGACTCACGGATCCAAAAATTAGTTTTTCGCAGACTTGTCTTATCTTTATGGTTTTCCATAGTTTTCCAAAATAACTATGGTGGCGACTCCAAATCTCTTTTCAAACTTGTTTTCTTTTTGGTTCGTCATCCCATCGCGATTCTGGTTGCGACAGATGGAGTTCCATATTCATGGTTTGAGAATAACGGGTAGGTATGGATTTCACTGCGAATATGAAAGAGGTGGATTATGAGGAACTGGCATGTAATATATATATA
>Ga0214542_1009094_pt1 | contig 15782 bp, 20 predicted proteins | sample CNSS1metaG_FD_160096 | JGI IMG/M metagenome (GOLD analysis project Ga0214542, IMG submission 160096) | Root nodule microbial communities from cowpea collected in UCLA plant growth center, Los Angeles, California, USA - CNSS1 | ecosystem: Host-associated > Plants > Roots > Nodule | place: USA... | reverse complement strand
CCAGAGTAAAAAAACATTCATACCTTTATTGTCGTCGTGAAAGAATGAAAGCTTCAAAGATTCAACCTTTATTGTTTTCTTAAAATATTTCATCCATTTCCCAAACAACATTCATTCATTGAGAAAAAAATATCAAAAAGTATTCAGATCTTAGAGAAGAAAAAATGATTCGCCATAGTAGAAAACTTTCGTACCTTTATTGTCGTCGTCAAAGAGTGTTCTTCAAATATTTCATCCATCTCCCAAAAAACATTCATTCATTAGAGGAAAAAACATCAAAAAAATATTCAGATCTTAAAGAAGAAAAGATTCGCCAAAGTCAAAAACTTCGTACCTTTATTGTCGTCTTCAAAGAGTGAAAGCTTCAATCTTTATTGTGTTCTTTTAATATTCATAAGCAAACAAAAACATGAAAAAGTATTCAGATCTTGAAGAAGAAGAAAAGGCCCGCCAGAGTAAAAAAACAAAAACATAAAAAAATATTCAAATCTTAGAGAAGAAGGAAACATCTACCAGATTAAAAAATTTTCATATCTTTATTGTCGTCTTTAAAGGGTGAAAGCTTCAACCTTTATTGTGTTCTTCAAATATTTCATCCATTTCCCAGAAAACATTCATTCATTAGAGAAAATAACATCAAAAAGTATTCAGATCTTATAGAAGAACAAAAGATTCGCCAGAGTATAAAACTTTCATACCATTATTGTCATCTTCAAAGAGTGAAAGCTTCAAAGCTTTAACCTTTATGGTGCTGCTCAAATCTTTCATACATCTCCTAGAAAACATTCATTCATTAGAGAAAAAGATATCAAAAAGTTTTCAAATCTTAGAGAAGAAGAAAAGATCCGTTAGAGTCAAAAAATTTCGTACCTTTATTGTCATCTTCAAAGAGTGAAAGCTTCAAAGCTTCAACCGTTATTGTGTTCTTCAAATATTTCATTCATCTCCTAGAAATATTCATTCATCAGAGAACAAAATAAAAAAGTATTCAGTTCTTAAAGAAGAACAAAAGATTTGTCGAAGTAAAAAACTTTCATACCTTTATTATCGTCTTCAAAGAGTGAAAGCTTCAATGTTTTAACCTTTATTGTGTTCTTCAAATATTTCATCCATCTCCTAGAAACCATTCATTCATTAGAGAAAAAAAAAACGTAAAAAGTATTTAGACCTTAGAGAAGAAGAAAAGATCTGCCAGACTCAACAATTTTTGTAACTTTACTATCGTCTTCAAAGAGTGAAAGATTCATAGCTTCAACCTTTATTGTGTTGTTCAAATATTTAATCCATCTACCAGAAAACATTCATTCAATAGAGAAAAAAAATTTTCAAATCTTAGAAAAGAACAAAAGATCTGCCAAAGTCTAAAATTCAAATATTTCATCCATCTCCCAAAAAACATTCACTCTGTAACATTCCTAAGGAATATTACTGATTTTAAATAAATAAAATTCAAAATAAAACCAAAACCGCATTTAATATAGACTATTTCCCAAAACACGGGAAATTGAAAACTTTAATATATATATATATATATATATATATATATATATATATATATATATATATAGTCATAAAACCAGGAGTCCATAATTCATAAAACTGAAATTAAAGTCGATGGCTCCCATCAAGGTTACATAATATTCACAAAGCTAAATATATGCAAAATATCCCTTGCTAGCCCTCGCTCCGAGTCTAAGCATCTCCTGGCCCACCTATCACATCATTTGCTCCCGGATAACAAGTTATCTGATCATCGCCACACACACAGAAAGGGTGAGCTATGCACAATATATATAAACCAAACATGAATATAAATATGTTTCCCAACCCAAAATAACATAATTAAAATTCTCATACTTTCCAAATCACCCAACCATGACCTCGTAGTCCTTCATGAGTCATATGCATGAACTAAGTCTTGGGACTTCCCTGTGCTCCCACAAAACTAACTCATTCGTGGTCCAACCCTATGAGCCTATCCCGCTCATAGTCCTGCCCTACAGACTCCTCGTCTGTAGTAAAAACATCCAACACTCATAACTTGGACCTTGGCACGCACGCAATCACCATACTACGAACTCCTCGCCCAATAGTAGCTGACGGGAACATCACAGTTGCTTGGGCGAGCTTAAAACAGCCACAACATCACGTTATCTCGCTTAGGCGAGATCCCCTTGCCTGGGCGAGCTGTAACACAAATCATTCAATTGATACCAATGTAATTGTAATGGCAAATAACATTCAGAATCATCCATTCCAAACCACTAGACCACTAATTGCGACTATAGGACTAAAAGTATCCAAAACCCTCATCCCGCAACCTATTCCACATACATAATCAAACACCCAATTCCAAATAACTTCATTTCACAATCACAACACATAGGATGCGAAATGTACATCATTCAGAATTCAAATTAGAAGGCAATAATCCAGAATTATAACACAAACATCAATTAATCCACACACACAGAGACAGCTCCCCTAACTTGAAAGTTCGATTAAAATTGGGAAGAAAAATTGGATTTCCTTGGTTTGCCAATGACGTTTACCTAAATTTTGGCTTTTATAGGTGCCTTTAAGATGGGTTTTAAAAATAACACGGGATTGGCTTTTGTGTGGGCTTAATGGCTATTCAAGTCCCTTAATGGGTGATTTTTCAGCACCTAATGGTTACCCTTCTGCTAGGTTTTCTTTACCCCTTCACATTCATACCACAACTAATAGTTAGCAAAAATAAAGCTTATTCTTTGTCAATCAAGGTTTGAACCCGTGACCTCCCATACATAAGGCCAAAGCACAACCACTATGCCAATTCACATTTAGTGATACCCTCTAATCAAAAACAGTTTACATTATCAATTTCCTACTCTTACACATAATTAAAATTAATAATAAGACAACAACACATAATTGGCATACATAGGACTTGAACCTAAGTCCTCTAACACAATCAAAGTACTCTCGACCATTTGAGCTAACACTTTTTCCACGTTACACCAACCAACAATTAATGCCATAAAGGCTCTTTCTACTCGCATTTATTAATTAATTAATTATTTAATTAATTAATTAATTTTCACGGGTCTTACAATTCCCCCACCTTTAAAAGTTTTCGTCCTCGAAAATAGGACTTACCAGCAAAGAGGTGAGGATAAGACTTTCGCATGAGATCCTCCGTCTCCCAAGTCATCTCCTGGGTTGCCTCGTCCTAGAGGACCTTCACCGTCTTCAACTCCTTGCCTCTCAGTTGCCTGACTTGAGTATCCAATATGTGAACCGGTCCAACTGGCATAGTCAGATCTTCGCGTATTGCCACCTCGTCTGACTCTAGAACATGATCTGGACTCGCAATGTATCCACTCAACTGTGAGACATGGAATACATTATGCAAGTTGGATATGTGAGGTGGTAGAGCGATCTCATATGTTGTTGTTCCTATTCTCCGTGTAATCTGATAAGGTCCTATAAACCTCGGAGTCAACTTCCTTGATTTAAGAACCCTTCTGATACTTGTGGTTGGCGTCACCCGGAGAAATACATGGTCTCCTTCATCAAACTCAAGTGGCCGTCTCCTCTTATCTGCATAGGACTTTTGCCTACTCTGAGTTGCTCTCATCCGTTCTTGGATTAACTTGACCTTACTGGTCGTCTGTTGCAGAAATTCAGGACCAAGCACAAAGGCTTCACCATCCTGATACCAACACAATGGAGTTCTACACCTCCTCCCATACAATGCTTCATAGGGTGCCATACCAATACTGGAATGGTAACTATTATTGTAGGTGAACTCCACCAAAGGTAGCACATCATTCTAGTTTCCCATGTGATCCAACACGCAAGACCTCAATAAGTCCTCAAGAGATTGGGTAGTCCGCTCAAACTGTCCATCCGTCTGAGGATGATACGCTGAACTCATCCTCAATTGTGTACCCAAGGCTGCCTGCAATGATTGCCAAAACTGTGATGTGAATCTAGGATCCCGATCTGACACCATGCTTTCGGGTACCCCATGCAATCTCACCACCTCTTGCACATACAACTCCGCTAACTCGTCCATCGACCACTTCTGATTTATAGGCAAGAAATGTACACATTTTGTCAGTCTGTCTACTATCACCCAAACTGAATCATGGCCCTTCGTCGACCTCAGAAGATGTGTCACAAAATCCATAGAGATATTATCTCACTTCCACTGAGGTACGTCCAGTGGTTGCAGTGTACCTCCCGACCTTTGGTGTTCAATTTTGGCCTTTTGACATACCAAACACTGAGCAACAAAGTCTGCTACATATGCTTTCATACCATTCCACCAAAAGGACTCCTTCAAATCCTTATACATCTTAGTCATACCTGGATGTATGCTAAGACGACTCTGGTGACCCTCCTTCAGTATCTGCCTCCTGAAATGAGGCCCTCTTGGTACACACACTCTACCTTTAAACCGTAGAATGTCGTCCTCTCCCATCTGATATTTTTTTCCTTTTTCGGTACTTAACCACCCCACAAACTGCTACAGTTCCAAATCGTGTCCCTGAGCCACACGAATTTCATTCAAAAATTCATTAGTAACTCTTAGCAAGCTACCCTGTATCGAGTCTTGCCCAAACTGCATCCCCAGATTCATATCTCGGAGTTTCTCAATCAACTCTAACTCCTTTATCATCATGCAAGATACATGCATCTTCTTCCGACTCAGAGCATCGACTACAACATTTGCCTTGCCTGGATGGTAGAGCAATTCAAAGTCATAGTCTTTCAAATACTTCATCCACCTACGCTGCCTCATATTCAGCTCCTTCTAGTCAAACAAGTATTTCAAACTTTTATGGTCGCTGAATACTCGGAATTGAGAGCGGTATAGATAATGCCTCCAAGACTTAAGAGCAAACACTATGGCGGCTAGCTCCAAGTCATGAGTTAGATAATTCTTCTCATGCACCTCCAGTTGATGAGAAGCATATGCCACGTCCCTCTTTTCTTGCATTAATACACACCCCAGACCTTGATATGAGGCATCACAGTACACCTCAAACACCTTCTCGGTATCCAGAATCACTAGCACCGGAGCGGTAGTCAAATACTTCTTCATTTCTTCAAAGCACTCTTCACATTGCTCGGTCCAAGAGAACGGTTGATCTTTTCTTGTCAACTATGTCAATGGGTTCACCTTCTTTGAGAACCCCTCCACAAACCACTTGTAGTAACCTGCTAAGCCCAAGAAACTTCGCACCTCCGTCACTGTCTTAGGCCTTTCCCAGTTAAGCACCGTCTCAATCTTAGTCGGGTCTACCGCAATTCCCTTAGCTGAGATGACATGTCCAAGAAATTGTACCTCCTCTAGCCAAAATTCGCACTTGGACAGCTTCCCATACAACTGGTGATCTCTGAGTATCTTCAATACAACCCTCAGGTGATCAGCATGTTCTTCCCGTGTCCTCGAGTAGATAAGAATGTCATCAATGAAGATGACAACAAACTTATCCAACCAAGGTCAGAAAATTCTATTCATGTAATCCATGAATACTGCCGGTGCATTCGTCACTCTAAATGGCATCACCACATATTCGTAGTGACCGTATCGTGACCTGAATGTCGTCTTTTGCACATCCTCTAGCTGCACTAGAATCTGGTGGTATCCCGACCTCAAGTCGATTTTAGAGAACACCCTTGCGCCCTTCAACTGGTCCAGTAAGTCGTCTATCCTTGGCAGTGGATATTTATTTTTAATAGTCAGCTTATTCAGCTGCCTATAATCCACACATAGTCGTGAGCTCCATCCTTCTTCTTCACTGACAAGACTGGAGCTCCCCAAGGTGACGCGCTCGATCGAATGAATTGCTTCTCCACTAATTCCTCAATTTGCTTCTTGACTTCTGCAAGCTCAGTCGGTGTCATTCTGTATGGAGCCATAGACACTGGACCTGCACCAGGAATGAGATCAATGGTGAAGTTAATGTCTCAACTCGGCGGCAACCCTGGCACTTCATCTGGAAACACATCCGCATATTCGTTAGCCACCGGTATAGATTGGATCACCTCCACAACACTTTCCTTTTCTGGCTTGGCCACCACCATAAAACACACGGCCCCTCCTTGCAGTTCTTTCAACACATGCTGAGTCGATATCAACTCCAACCCTACATTTTCTGGGAATACCAAACTGCGCCGTCCACAGTCAATCATGATGTGGTTGTTAGACAACCAGTTCATCCCCAGTATCACGTCCAGTCCCTCCAAAGGCAAGCACACCAAGTTCACCTTGAATCTGCGACCTGCCACTTCCATTGAACAACCGACGCAGACTGAACTGGTAGCCACCTGACCTGAGGAAGGAGTTGAAACAAGCAACTCACACCCCAAGTCACGTTTCTCCAAGCTCAATCTCCCCACACATGCATTAGATATGAATGAGTGTGTTGCTCCAGAATCGAACAACACTAACACTGAATGACCCAATAATAAGCAAGGCTCAAGTATAAGATTACCTAACTAAGTCGCCTCAGTAGATGTCATGGCAAAAAGCCTTCCAGCTGCTCGAGCTCGTTCTGTTGGTGAGGCTACTGCTGGTTTCTTCGCACCAGGGCTCTTCTTCTCAGGGCAATTGTTAGCAAAATGACCCGGTTTGTCGCATATGAAGCACTTGCGACGGTCACCGGATCCCCCTACTCCACCGGTCAGTTGTGGATAATTTCTCTTCAAATGAGGTCCGCCACACTGATAACAAGTGGGACCCCCAGATGTTTGTGGCCGGCTGTACGACTTCTTCAATTGTCGCGCCTCTGCGACATTCTTCTGATGTCTACTCACTACTGTGCCAGGGCCCTTCTCCAGATGCTCGACACTCTTGGCCTGTTCCACTAAGACGGGAAATCTCCTCTCTCGTAAAGGAGTCACCACCTTCTTAAGCTCATGTTTGAGTCCTCGCTCAAACTTCAAACACCTCCACTCTTCTATCATAATTTGTGAAGAAAATCTCGCCAGATGCTCAAACTTATTCACGTACTCCTGCACTGTCATGTCTCCCTACTACAGTGCGAGGAACTCTACCTCCCTGTCCTGTCTGGCTATGTCTGGGAAATATTTCTCCAAGCGCGTCCTGAAGCTAGTCCACTCCACCTGTTCATCTCGGGTCTGTATCTGTTGTTGCATACCTGCCCACCAGTACTCAGCATCACCATTCAGGAGGTAGGTGGCAAAAAGGAGTTTCTGCTCATCCGCGCAACTCATCACCATGAATATCTTTTCACACTTGCGAAGCCAGGCCTCCGCTTCATCAGGAGAGGCTTTGCCAGTGAACTCAGCTGGCTTTGCCAGGAGAGGCTCCACAGTTGGCACCCTAACTGGTGCAATCGTCGCCCTAGGCTGTGCTGCTACCGGTGTCTGCATCGCATCCACCATCCGGTGGATAGCCTCAGCGATGTCATCAGCACCACTACTTCTCCTCCTCCTGTTAGCAGCCATAGCCTAGATACGCCACATCACAACTGTTATAAACCAGTCACCAAGTCAAACAAAACCACTCACACCTTTTCAACATTCAACACAAACATACAACAAATAATCACATCGATAAGCTCACTCCCCACTAGCCCAAAAAAATTTTAAAAATATTTTCAAAACTTTTACTCTGATACCAATTGTAACATCCCTAAGGAATATTACTGATTTTAAATAAATAAAATTCGAAAAAAAACCAAAACCGCATTTAATATAGACTATTTCCCAAAACACGAGAAATTTAAAACTTTAATATATATAGTCATAAAACCAGGAGTCCATAATTCATAAAACTGAAATTTGATGGCTCCCATCAGGGTTACATAATATTCATAAAGCTAAATAATAGACATATATATATATATATATATATATATATATATATATATATATATAAAAAATCTCCCTGCTAGCCCTCGCTCCAAGTCTAAGCATCTCCTGGCCCACCTATCACATCATCTGCTCCTGGATAACAAGTTATCTGATCATCATCACACACACACAGAAAGGGTGAGCTATGCACAATATATATAAACCAAACATGAATATAAATATGTTTCCCAACCCAAAATAACATAATTAAAATTCTCATACTTTCCAAATCACCCAACCATGACCCCATAGTCCTTCATGAGTCATATGCATAGTCCTTCATGAGTCATATGCATGAACTAAGTCACCATACTATGGATTCCTCGCCCATCACAGTTCCTTGCCCATCGTGCAACGAGCACATCCCAGACCCCTATTGGACTTAGTCCTTCAAACCCACACACCACAACACATGCATATACTTCCTATACTTAATGGTTACCCTTCTGCTAGGTTTTCTTTACCCCTTCACATTCATACCACAACTAATAGTTAGCAAAAATAAAGCTTATTCTTTGCCCATCAAGGTTTGAACCTGTGACCTCCCACACATAAGGCCAAAGCACAACCACTATGCCAATTCACATTTGGTGATACCCTCCAATCAAAAATAGTTTACATTATCAATTCCCTACTCTTACACATAATTAAAATTAATAATAAGACAACAACACATAATTGGCATACATAGGACTCAAAACCAAGTCCTCTCACACAATCAAAGTACTCTCAACCATTTGAGCTAGCACTTTTTCCACGTCACACCAACCAACAATTAATTCCATAAAGGCTCTTTCTACTCGTATTTATTAATTAATTAATTATTTAATTAATTAATTTTCCTAGGTCTTACACACTCAACAGAGAAAAAAATCAAAAGGTATTCAGATCTTAGAGAAGAAGAAAAGATCTGCCAGAGTCAAAAACTTTCATTACCTTTATTGTCGTCTTCAAAGAGTGAAAACTTCAAAGCTTTAACCTTTATTGTGTTCTTCAAATATTTCATTTATCTCCCAGAAAACATTCATTCATTAGAGAAAAAAAATCAAAAAGTATTCAAATCTTAGAGAAGAAGTAAAGATCTGTCAGACTAAAAAACTTTCGTACCTTTATTATCGTCTTCAAAGAGTGAAAACTTCAAAGCTTCAACCTTTATTGTGTTTTTCAAATGTTTCATCCATCCTCAGAAAACATTTATTCATCAAAGGAAAAAAGCATAAAAAACATTCATATTTTAGAAAAGAACAAAAGATCTGCCGAAGTCTAAACTTCAAATATTTCATCCATCTCCCAAAAAACATTCATTCAATAGAGAAAAAAAATCAAAAAGTATTCAGATCTTATAAAAGAAGGAAAGATCCACCAAAATGAAAAACTTACATACCTTTAAGTGGTTCTTGAAAGAGTTAATCAGTTGGTTTGAAGATGAACAACTTGTGAGAACACGATGGAGAGTGTTGTGGTTGACGGACGTGTTGGGTTTGGTCAGTTGATGAACAACTTCTTCGATCATAATTAAGAGTGGTGTGGTTAACGGTGGAATGAAGTTGACAGAGAGGTGAAAGGAAGCCGGTATGAAAAAGATGAAATTGTGAGAGAATGACATAATGGTAGGTTTAAGTCGAAAGAATTATTTTGTGACAAAACTTAAAGTTTTTGTTTTTGATTTATTTTTAAAACTTCAAAATTAAGAGAGAGTGACACGTATACATTCTTACTTGTTGTACAAATAAAATTTTTGAATAAAAATGGTTCAGAAATATTAGTTTATTAAAAAACTTGTCATATTGTTAATTCTTAATTGTATACAATATTAGATTACATGTTGCATTAATATAGTTCAGCTCATTTTTAATATATTAGACTACTATTTTATTCTTTTTAATATTATTATCTTTAATATAAAGAAACCAATAACAATCACGTAAACATACATAAATTGATCAATCAGACTCATTAACTTATTAAAAGGAAAATCATTTTATCTTTTCTAATATTTCTTTCTTTAATATTAACAACCAACTTAAAAATAAATTTGAATATTGTTTTTCTTTTCTTTCAAAATTTGAATATTTTAATTCCCCAACAACCACATAAACATATATAATTTAGATAATATTTATTAATAATATTTTAGTTGTAATATAATTTAAATTAAATTGTAATAATATTATATATTTTTTAATATAAAATAAATCAAAAAATAAAAACGTCTTGCATTCTATATTTTTAAAATAAATCTAGTCGACGTATCTAAATAATAATGTTTATGTATATATATAACATTTATCATTATTATTTATTGTTGTTATTAAGCTAAAATACATTTTTGGTCCCAATTTTCGTCAAGTTTTTTCAAATAAGTCCTAATTCTAGTTTTGTGTTCAAATAGGTCCCAATTTTTGTCAATTATGTTCAATTGGGTCCTTTTTTGCTAACACCGTTTAAATTATTAACGACCATGAACAGTGACTGTCACGTGTCACTTCGTGGTTTTTTTAAATTTTATTTTATTTTATTTTTTATTTTTTTTTAAATTTTTTAAAATGTACACGTGTCAACCCAGGAGCGTGCCACGTGTCACTTCGTAGTTTTTTTGAATTTTTTATTTTATTTTTTTTGAAATTTTTTTGAAATTTTTTTAATTTTTCTTAAATGTCCATGTGTCAACTCAGTAGTGTGTCACGTGTCAAATTCAATATTCTATATTCAATTTGGTCTCTATATTTGTTATTTTTGTTCGATTAGGTCCCAATTTTTGTTAATATTAACTAATTTGGTCCCTATCGAAGATGTGACCAAATTTAGTTTTTATATCAAAGTTATAATGATGTGAATTTTAATATATTATATAAAAATATTTAATAAAAAATGTGAATTTTAATATAAAAATTAAATTTGGTTTTAATTTGGAGAGAGACCAAATTGGTTAATGTTAACAAAAATTGAGACCTAATTGAACAAAAATAACAAATATAAGGACCAAATTGAATTTAGAACATTAACTTTGACACGTGGCATGCTACTGGGTTGACACGTAGACATTTAAAAAAATTAAAAATTTTAAAAAAATTTAAAAAAAAATTCAAAAAAACCACGAAGTGACACGTGACACACTCCTGGGTTGACATGTGTACATTTAAAAGAAAATTTAAAAAAAATTAAAAAATTAAAAAAAATTTAAAAAAGTAAAAGTAAAAAAATTAAAAAAAACCACGAAATGACACGTGGCAGTTACTGTTTATGGTCATTAATGATTTAAACAGTGTTAGCAAAAAAAGACCCAATCGAACAAAATTGACGAAAATTGAAACCTATTTAAACACAAAACCAAAATTAGGACTTATTTGAAAAAATTTAAACGAAAATTAGGACCAAAAAAATATTTTAACCTTGTTATTATTTATTATAACCTATGTTAAAGTCGGTTAACCTCAGATACCTGGAGAAGGTATGTATGAATTGCTAGTTTTGTTTTTCTTTTTTTGATGGTTGTGGATTTTTTCATATCTTGGATTCTGGAATAGAGGCTTTGAGAAAACACACTGTGGCAAAAGGCTATTTTTGTTTTCTGTATTTTTATAATTTCAACCTGTGTTTTCGTATTTAATATTTTAGAATGCATAATTCAAAATATAATTTTTTATATTTTAGGTTGTATATTGCGAAATATGAAATAAAAAATATATATTTTACATGGTATAATACAAAATTTATATTCTAAATTACATAATCTAAAATGCTATAATTTATAAAGGTACACTAAGAAATATATGAAGGTGCAGGAAGAAACCTGTGAAAAATAGTTTATAAGAAAAAAAAAAACTTTCTATAACTATAAGGTTGTTTTTAAATCTCAGAAAACACATTTTAGAAAAATTGAATCACTCTTTCGGAATAAGGAATCCAAAGACTTTATGTAACTGAACTCGTGCAAAAATTCCAGGAACCAATTGTCAAAGGCTATTTCGGAATAGTTATTCCACATTATTGACCATTCTCAAAAATAGATTTTCACCTCAAGTGTTCCAAAGCTTAAAAGGTTGAATAGGTATTTAATGCGATCTCTTAATTTACTCTCCATTTTATTGTATGCAGTTTTTTTTTCGTGAAATTTTACTCTCAATTAAATTTTTAATTTTTGAATTTAAAAAAAATGTCCACCTGTCAATCCCTTCTCCACCATCCACCATCCACCTCTCATCACCATTGTCCCCTTTCTTCCTTTCTTCCACATTCCACCCATTTTCTTCTTTCTCCCTCTCTTCTCCACTATCTTCCAAAACTTGTATCACATTGAGAGGATTGAAGTTTGGGAAGAGAACCAAATAAATGTACCACATAATCATTTCAAATTTAAATTCATCATATAAAATTTCTCTCTTTAGGTATAAAGATAGATAAATAAATAGATATATGTAAATAACACTTGAATAGATAGATTGATGAAATTAATGGATAGATGTTTTTAATTTAAATGTAGATCATTAAAAACGTAAACATAAACAATGACAAATTTACTATTTGTAAAATGATATAAAACAACAATCAATTATCATTAGTATCATCCTCGTCAATATCATTATTTTATTCATTGTTTATTAAATAAATATTCACATGATCACTTTCTTCTATTTCATCATCAATAACTTTCATATATTCAATGAAAATCATTTTCATTATCTCATGCATATTATATATATATATATATATATATATATATATATATATATATATATATATATTGGATTAAGATAATGTCTATATTTTCTCGACAAACTTTATTTATATTTTCCTCAAACATATCATAATAATATTAACCTTGTGTTTAGATGAGGGATTTCAACAATTTCAAGAAATTGAAACACGTACTATTTGAATTACTTACAATTGAATTCTCTTCATTTCTTCAATAGTTTGTTTGGATGGAATAATCAAAATATCTCGGATTTCAATTTTCTTGTTTGGGTAAAGTGATTTGGTTTCTATTTTAAGGTAAACTCAAATATGTCCATGAGCCCAAATTGAGTTAGTTGGACCTTCGATTTAGGACGACTCATCTTAACGTTCGATCTTGATTGACTACAACAAATTTGACCTCGGGTAACTACCCAATCTTTAGCCCGGGTTAACTCATCTCGGTCTTCAACTAAGGTTAGTTGATTTCAACCTTTAGTCCATGGTAACTTGACTCAACCTTCAGTTCGAGCCCACTCGACTGAACTTCAACACAAGCACACTTAGCTCGACCATTGACGCGACACAACTCGGTTCGACCTTCGGCCCAAGCCGTCTTGGCTCGACCTTTAAATGGGGTTGAATAGGTCTAACCGTCGACTCAAGCTGGCTCGGCCTGACCTTGAACCCTGGTTGTCTCGTCTCAACATTTGGCCTAGTCGACTCAGCTCCTTCAATTTATGCCAAATAAGCTTGATCTTCGATTTATGACAAATCGGTTTGACCATCAATCTACACCAAATCAGCTATTGCTTTCGACCTTTGCCAACTTGGCTCAACACATGATCTAACCGAATCGACTCGAACTTTGACCCAGACCGACCTAGCTTGACCTCCAGCTTGGGTTAATTCCACTCGAACTTCAACTTTGGCCAAATTGACTTGACTTCAATCTGGGCAAATTCAACAGAGTCTTCAACTTGGATTGACTCGATTGAGCCTTCAGTTTGAGCTTACTCGATTCACCCTTCGTGAGTAGAGTGTGAGTGGGGGGAAAAGAAGTGGAACTTCAAAATTCTTATACTTTTAAGGGCATTTGATTTTTTATTTTATCAAATTGAAATACATTTCAAAATCCTTAAATTTGAACTTCTTTCTATTTACTTTATTCAAACAAGTCATTTTAGTGTAAATAAATTTAAAGTCTTCAAATAAATAAATTACCCTGTCAAATTACCTCGTTCAAACAATATTGAGTTTTCTTACAACTAGTGAGTTAGGATCTTTATGCTGGCTAACTTTGACTCTCCTGTCCCTTATCCTTGCCATATTTGTGACAAATAAAAGAATAAAGATAAGAAAATACAAATGTATTTTAAACTTCAAAATTTGAAATTAATCAATATGGTAATGCGTTTAAATTTTGAAATAGTCAGTATGAGGGTGCATTCTGGAGTGCTTAATCGAGAAATACATTTCAGATTTCTCATTTTTGTGAGAATGTTTGAATTGTTCAATTTGGGAGACCATTCTAGATTGTTACACACAACCATTCGTAAAACTATCCAGATTCTTAAATTTGTGAGACCATTCTAGATTGTTATACATAACCATTATATGCATTTCTGGATAGTTCAATCTAAAAAACATTTTTGAATCATGTAATAAGTAAAAGCTTTCTGGATTGTTCAATTTGGAACATCAAATCCATTCTTCTAGTTCCAAAATTGTTGATTCACATAAGACTTTCAGATCACATAATTTAGAAACTTAAAAACCACTCAATTTGGAGTCTCCACGAGAAAACCATAAAATGCAGTGGCATAACGATATCAACACAACTGGAGAAAGATGACAACTTGCAAGGATGACACAATGGTGTCGATGGTTGAAGGTGACAAAGACATGATTGGTAAGAAGGTGGAAGAGGGAATCAAAAATAGGTCACTTTTTACATGCATAAAGAAAGGGGTATTTTCAAAGGTTTATACAATCGATAATGCATGAGAGTGAAAAAAGCAAAAGCCTCCAAAATTTTGGTGTGCTTGAGCTGATATCACTAGGAGTGGCTCCAAATTGTAAGCTTCCAAGCAATATAATTATCTAAACCTCCAAGACAGTGTAAACTGCAAAATTGGGTGGATAGTTCTTGACATTCTGTACGCTATTTAAATAAGTTATCCCAATTCAGTATAGTCAAACAGATAACAACACATACAATGAATCCAGGTATGTCGACAAAAGCTAAATATATTGTTTGAGATATAGACTTGACATAAAATTTAATGATCCAATGGTTTCTGGGATAAACGGCTTCTCTTCTATTTTGACATCTTTCTGTGCCAGCAAAACCATGGAATGATAAAGTACATCAGCCATCTCTGAAGCAGTACGTGACTTGTCCTCATTATTCCCTAGTGTTTGACACAACTCATTTGCCTCTTCCCTGCAAGTAGAAAGATAGAGTTACAATCTGAGATCATAAACAGACAATCTTTTAATCCATATTGTACCTTCAAGAAAAATGAATCATAATAAAAGTGGTGTTAAAAGGCTTCTTAATAACTGAAAATCATGTAGAATGTGATATTTTTGGGACAAACAGGTAAAAAAGGGGTATATTGTTTCTCTTTTAAATTTCAACTCAATATAATAACATGCCAAGTTATACACACCTGATTTTGGAACACAACAACTTATCATTAAGCAATAATCGCTTTGTCCATGAAGGCTTCTCATTTTCTCCAGTTAACTCTGTTTTCCGTTGTGAGATTGTTGACTCCAATGCATACAAAGAGGTTAATGCCAAATTATTTCCTTCATCCTATAACAGATAACCAAAAACAATTTGAATGTTACTGCACTTTCTCTCCAGCAAAACATGGCAATTATATGTATTTTTTATTTGCTTTTAGTTACCTCTTGTTGTTTTAACAAGTCAAAGACTGATGTATAATTAACATGTTTCTGCCCGTGTGGCATGTAGGACCATCAGGTTTCCCCAGGTATATTATCTGAAAAGTAAACAACATACCGTATGAAACTAAAATTAAAAAGGAAAAACTAAACAATTCAATGAGAAAAAGGGAAGTGCTTACATAATCACAGTCACAATCAAGAAAGACATCATGAATATTGATAAAATTATTAGAGGTCTCTCCTTTGGTCCACAATGTCGATCTTGATCGGCTATAGAAAGTGGCCTTTCGAGAAGATAGGGTTGTGGCAACTGC
>Ga0214542_1009091_pt1 | contig 15785 bp, 10 predicted proteins | sample CNSS1metaG_FD_160096 | JGI IMG/M metagenome (GOLD analysis project Ga0214542, IMG submission 160096) | Root nodule microbial communities from cowpea collected in UCLA plant growth center, Los Angeles, California, USA - CNSS1 | ecosystem: Host-associated > Plants > Roots > Nodule | place: USA... | reverse complement strand
ATTCCGTATTCGTTGTGAGACGACTCAGGGTTATCTTAACCCTAACTATTTTCTTCACTACAAACTGGCAATACTGAAGTTGCTAAAGTAGTGGTAATTTGATCGCCTAACGACAGCGATATCAGTGCAGGGGCTACCTGGGCTTTTGAAAGAGTTTTCATATTTAGACTTTTGATGTAAAATTTATTATGTTGAATTTGGTGGATTTTGGAACAATGTATTTGCGAACATATGAATTATGTTATATTAAAGTTTTTAATTTCTCGTGTTTTGGGAAATGGTATTATATTAAATGAGGTTTTATTTTCATTTCCTATTTTATTTATTAAAAATTAGTAATATTCCTTAGGGATGTTACACTCTACCGAGCTAATTGTTACAATGTTTCTTTCTCCCACACACAAGGTTAGTCCTTAAAGTGTTTCAAGCCTCCTACTACTCTCACCACTCAAGTCAGTATGCTCTATGTGAGACTAATTGACTTTTTAGAGTGTCAGGATGCAATCCTTACATTGAATCCTTACTAAATTATATAAAAAGGGCACCACCATGAACTCCCATTAACAAGGGTCATGGAATTACGTCCCGACCAACTGAGATACCACCATGAGATCTCACCTAGAGGCTTATGAAATTACGCCCTAACCAATGAGGCACCACCACAAAACTATCGTGGAATTACGCCCTAACCACATACAAATCATGTTTCACTATCCAAGTATGTACTTATTATGCATACAAATCTCATGCCAACATTTATAACCAACCTTCATTCTTATTCCATACCAAAATCATACCAAAATCATTCCATACATGCAACATGCCCAAATCATGTTGAACTTATCCATCACAGACCATAAATCATCTCACTCATACATAATCACCCAATTCATGCTTTAAAAGTATAATTAATTTAAACAATATGCCCAACATCCAAGAACAGAGAAACAATATAACAAGCACACTTCTCGCCCAGTCCTTCACTCAGGCAGAAATATTTCGTTCAGGGGAGAGGGTTCTCTCGCTCAGGCGAGCTCCTTTCGCCTAAGCGAGAGCTCGAAAAGAGGAACAAGGAGCTTTCACGTTCTCTCGCTTAGGCAAGACCTCCTCGCCTGAGCGAGATGGCTCTCGCTCAAGACAGGAGCTCGTCGTTTGAGCGACAACTCGCGTAAGCTCCAAGGATGAACCTCTGATGCTCTTGCTTGGGCGAGATTGGCCCGCCTGGGCGAAAATATTAGAGTTTTCCACTGTTCTCGTATGTACAGTCAAGCATTCACAACAAAACGAAGTTTTCAGCATTTTCCAAGCACTCATAACATCAAATAAACAATCATCACGCAAAAACCATACCAGAGCAAGCATAAAATCAAAGGACAAGTAAAACCTTAGTTTCCCTTATCTGGAAAGAGCTAGCCAAAAGACTCGTATTTCCGAACAATAACTCTGAGACAACTTAATGAGCTGGAAACAATAGCGAAACAATATGGAAACGAGGTCATTAAGATGAGCCTCAAAGGAAACACAAAATAAGACCAAAGGAGAACTAGTATGAGCTAAGAAGCAACTTACGTGAAGCGGAAAAGCTTGAGCTTGCTTGACCAAGAGTTGGGACCAAACCCTAATAGAGCACGACTGTTGTTCTAAGAGAGGGTGAGAGCTGTTTTTCTGGAAAGTGAAGTGAATGAGAAAGTTATGACAGTTTAAGATCTTAAACATCCTATGTGTCAACACTTAAACCCAACAAATGGGGATACGTCCTTTAAATTTTTAGAAAAAAAAAAATAGGGTTTTACAGTAAGAATCATCCATAATAATAAATCTTACTCAATATTTCTATTAAGTTGTGATTAGATAATACGATAAAAGATGAATGATTAGTTATGTATATGTAATGGGACGAAAGATCGTAGATGGATGGAAGAATGCTGAGTTTTCCTTGTCATCTTATTTATCGAATAGGTTGAGATTTTTTTTATTTATATTTTACTAATTATAAATTTTTTATTAGACCATTTCGAATGTAATTTTCTCACCATATTACTCTGAGAGAATTTTATCCTTTATAAGACTTTATCAATTGTATTTCAGTACAAAATTTTACAAGACCCATTATGATTGGACAACGTCGTTTTAGTGGGAAGACTCAAAGTCTTACTTAAGATTAAGAATCTTAAATCTAAGATCTCTCCATGATATATCCACATGTTTTAATAAGTATTTTAGAACGTTGCTGAAAAAGTTTCTGTGTGCATTACTCCACTAATTATTATAGATGTCCTTAACCTCTGTAGACACCACGATCACGGTTTTCCCTCCATTCTAGAAAAAAGCAGGAGCAGTTTTCTCAGTCTTTCAGAAACCGAAATAATTTTTTATAGCAAAGAAGATGGCAAAAGAGCAGCAAAAGCAGGATCCCGGGGCATTCACCAACTCTTTGCGAAACCAAAACCAGGTTTATACCCATTTTTCTCTTTTCACTTCTCATTCACTTATGTAAACCCAAATAGGAAACTGGTGTTATATAGATCTCCTGTTTGCATAGATGCATTGAGTGTGTGAATCTTGAAACTTCACTCCTAGTCCTAACCCATGTAACGTGATGTTTTGAAATTTGCGTGTGGGAGTAGGAATTGCAGGGTAAAGGTGAAGTGGAAAAGGAGGAGGCTGAGGCCCCTTTCACTCTCAGCGTCACCTCCAAGGTATATTTTGCAATTGGGTTCTCTCTGCAATAAAAAAGATTGAAACTTGTTCGGTGAATGCAGGTTTTGTACATGTTGGGAGACATCACAGCAGGGCCTGCGTCTATGTTCGCGCAATGGCTCCAATTAGTTCGTAAACGCACTTCCAATAATCGCACTTCTGGCTTTCCTCACCGTTCTTCCACCATGCCTTCCAGGTTCCCTACTATTTCTTCTCTTCCAAATGCATTTGTACCCTTTTTCATCATTGCCATTGAGCATGTATGTAATAGGATGATGCTATTGAGATTTTTTTTCTTCTTTTTCGTGAATAATTACAAAAAATGTTAAATCGATAACCCTGTTATTTACTATTTAAAAAAATTGCATAGGAAGTAACCAATGAGTTTGTGATCTTATAAAGAAGTAAAAGTAGAAAATGCTTTTTCAAACTAACCACGCTTAAATTTTTTTTTTTTTTTTTTTTTTTCTTTTGTGCTTTTTTAGAAGGGAAGTAGTGAAGGGGGGCCTGTTGGAGGAGTTTCCTTTTTGGTTTAGTTTTTATCTGAAGTGGTGGCTAAGGGTGATTTAATTTGTGTTCAGCCCGGGAGAAATTGAAGATGTGAAAAATGATCAGCAAACAGAAATTAGTTTGTGGGAGAGGCTTGGCAAAGCTGAAATGTTGGACATTGAATCGAGTTCATTTTCTTGGGTCAGACTCTCTTCACTTCACCACACTGAACACACTAGCAGCAACGAACATTCTGAGGATGAAATGAACCGAGCTCTCGAGGTTTTTTTTTTTTTTTCCTATACACTTGTTTACTGCACAAACTGTATAAGGGCTTTTGAAGTTGTGTCAATATGCAAATAGCCTCAATGTTTAAGTTCCAGAGACTTAGATACAGATTAAAAAAAATACATCTGATTTTTACTTGAACATGTTGATACTTATCGGCTTCTTTTTCAATCTTAATAAAGAACTATAGTTTCTTTATGATATATCTTCGTCCAATATATTTTATGCTAGGTGCTTCCTTATAGCGTTGGTACGTACTCTATTCCATTAATTGATTGTTTTGGGTTCAAGTGTTTCCTCTGTGGGTTAACTTAAAAAAATCAATGTTATGCTGCAATAATTGTGTGTGATTTCCTCTTCCTTTTGAAGAATACAAGCTTGCTTTCTCTAGTTGTGCCTCACTTTCTTCTCAGTTGTGCACATAGGTAACAGTAAATTCTGGAGGGGTAGTCTTCTTTGCCTTTTTCAACGGTTGTGACAGTGGTGATGGTTGTTCAAAAGAAGAAACAGCTGTTATAAAGATATCGTCTTCAAGAATGGCAACACAATCGGAACGTCTTGGTTATGAATTTGCCAAGTGGTTGGGCGTTCAAACTCCTCAGGTTGTTCTCTCTTTTATCTATTTCCCCTTCAGATTTACAGGCTTAAGAAATCAAACTATATTTCTGCCATATTCATCCATTACTTCTATTTGGAATACAAGGCTAGAGTCATCCACAATACCAGTTTAGAGTGGATACAAATAAAGGAAGCTACAGAAAAAGCAAGAGATGCAGCAAGTTCTGCACGTGATGCAATTGGTGAACTGACATGCACAGAACTTCTGGAAGCACTTGATCTTAGTCGATGTCTCATGTTTATGAGGTATGATTGAAATCTAGTGTTAATATGATAAGGTTTTTACCCATGGCAGCAGGAGATTCCTTGGTTGCCCTGTTATATTTGTTTCCAAGAGTTGTTCATGATTGGGCCTGATGTGATAATCTCAAATACTGCCATGCACTGTTATCATCTTATGTCTGAGTTAATGCAACCATCCAAGAAATGACATTTTCATATAAATTTCAATATTGTCGAAACAGCTTTTGGTAATTAGCAAAAGATAACTAACTACCGTGTGTTTTCTTCTCCGTGCGGTGGTTGGCAATTTAATGGAAGTTGGATTAGTATGAAAACGACAGTTTTGTTATTCCATTTATAAGTTAAATCAAATCCAGTGTCCCCAAAAAACAGTTAAAGCAATTAACATGGTAACTGTTTGGTGCAAAATCACTTAGATATTCCTCGGCCACAAGATGACTACTTTTTATCATTTTTTCTAAAGATGACTATTTTTAATCATCTTACTGTAGTTATGTGCACGGTTCACCCTTGCTTGAAAGTTCTAGAGCGTTTGAGTCACAGGAATATGCAGAACGAACATCAGCAGCCCTTGGCAGAGTACTGATGCTGGATCTTGTCATCAGAAATGAAGATAGGCTCCCTTGCCGGCAGCTTAGATGGCGTGGGAACTCTGCAAATTTGTTATTGACTGAAAAAGTAATCTCTGCAAATGTAGATACAATAGGAGAAACCTTTAATTCTGCAGTGAACCGATATGGACCAAGGGTGAATAGGTCACTTCAAAAAGAGAAAAGGTCAGCATCAGTTGATAGTAGAATGAATTCCCATAATTCTGGTTCGGTATCACAATACCCTGGTCTTTCTGACATCAAATACACATCAATACCCACTAACATGAATATGAAAAGTCAAAAATCAGGAGAATCAATGCTAACTGACTTTAACGTTGTGGCAATTGATTCCGGCGTACCCCGTAGACCCCCTGCTGGAAAGCGTGCAGATGACCAGGTTAATTATCCTAAGTTGGTCGAGTTACTACTTAATAGCTCTGAGTTTTCTTCTAACCTATTACATGATATAACTGGAGGGAGATTAGGATGTCCTCATCTAGAAGACACTAACACAACAACAACCGATGTTCAAACAGATGACATAGCATCACTAGTTCATGAATTTCGTAATGGTTTTCGTGCCGCTCTCATGGACATGCAGGGATTCCATATATTCCTACTCACACTTCATCAAAAACTTGATACTTTGTTAAGGTTATTTATGAATGCTGTAGGCAAAATATCATCAGGAGAGTCTGAAAAGGAGGATGCAGTGGTTCATGACTTACCTTCTCCAGCTTTTGCTGGCAGTTGCCTTTCCCCACCTATTAAGGAGAGACATTCTAATGATATTCATCAAGATTGTAGTGATTCAGAATCACAGAGAACTGCTCCTAGGGCATCATCATCTTCAGGCAGTAGAGATTGCTGTGACTCTGCCTCTCCTGCATCAAGAGAAGGTTGGCATGGAAAGAACTCTAAAGGAAGTGCAGAGTCACTTCGTGGTTTGCGCTTGACAACTAAGCTTCGCGACTTACATAAATTTGCCAAGGTTGGTCTCTAGGAAACATGATCTTGTTTCTTAATTCATTGTTTTGGTTCTTTAATCCTGTCTCTTTTTTTTTTTTTTTTTTTTTTTTTTTTTTCTGGATAGATCATAACATAATCAGCCATTGGCATATTGATTGTTATGCAAAATAAAAATATATTTGTTCTATTTACACAAAATAAATTTACATTAACAGTATTGAAGACCGACCATGTATACTCTTGTTGTTTTGAGAATGAACATGAAATTTTACCAATAAGTTTCAGTTGTTTTATTTTGGAAAACAAGTTACTCTGACCTTTTGCTCTTCTTGCTATCTTATTTGAAATAGTGTTGTTTGACATTGGTGTGGTGAGGTCCTAAAAATGGGTGGTACGTTGAAAATGTTGCTTTCTTCCAAATAAATTGTTTTCTGGTCGTTTCATTTCCCTATGTCCTGCATGTGAACATTTCATACACAATTAATCATGTATCTTGAGGTGATTGACGGAAAAAGATATAGAAGTATTGTAAGTAGCTGTTTTTGACAAGTAAAACTTCATTTTATTATTTGTTCTCTTTTATCATGTCTTACACTCTATCCTGATTTCCAGGTTGACTCAGAATCTAATAAAGAATTGGAACAGTGGAATGAAATGCTTAAAAATGAGGCAGTCAAGTTATGCATGGAGAACAATTTTAACACAGGATTTTTCGAGGGCAGTGATAACAACACTGTTGTTGATGCATATGAACTGAAGGTATCTCAATTTAAAATAGTATTCAGTACTAATAGGTTGGATTCATTTCATTTATGGAGGATAGAGGAATTAAGCGATTAGTCCATTGACCTTCAGGTCAGACTTGAGCATATCCTTGAGAGGATTGCATTGATATCTGAGGCTGCAAATGCAGAGAGACCATCTGCTGTTACAGATACACTGTTCATTGGTGGAGCGCTGGCTGCAAGATCTACGTACACCTTACAACACTTGGGAATCACACATATTTTATGTTTGTGTACAAACGAAATTGGCCAATCAGATTCACAGTTTCCTGATCTTTTCACATACAAAAATTTCTCTGTAAGTTGTACTAATGTCTAAACTTTACCATTATATGAGGTTTAGTTTGCGTTAGAATCAATTTACTTCATGCCTAATGTCCTACTCTGCATTTTTATAATCATGCATGCATTTTCATGCAGGATTAATCCAGTTTTTGTGTTGGATTGGAGCTTTGTACTTTTATTTGTTCTACTGTAATGACTTCATGAGTTTCCAATTACTATTTGATGTTCCGTTCATTCAAAAGGTTAAGATGCATGTTCATGAATGTTTTTCATTCCCAACACAATCTTACATGAGATATCTGTGTTTCAAGTGTAGACACGACACTTTTTATCTTGTGCTAAAAATATTGTTTTTGGTCTTTGACTGGGCATCCTCACAAGCATAATATGAGATAACCCTCTGGCCAGGCGTGGTAGTTATGCAAACCCTCCTCAAATGCTTGATCTGTTGGGTAGTGCTACTGGCAGCCCATGGGACCCAGGATATATTATGACCAAACTAAAGTTTCTCACAAGTTTGTCCTTAATTTTTTATAAAATATTTCTTAATTTACGTCTTGACATAATATTGCAATAAATATATTCAGAATCATATTGTAATAAATCATGATCAAATCATTTAGATGATAGCCTGTTATTTTTGACTTCCGGTTTTTCCTCATTGTGGCAGATTTCATTGTCTTTGGACTAATCTAGTGTATAAATCAATGGCTGTATTGTTATAAAATGATCAAACAAATAAAAAGATTTTCTTTCTCTTTTCTGATAATATGATTCCATTCCTCTTCTTCTCTTGTCTTTTCTTACAATTCCCTTTTGGAAGTTATTTGATTTTGTTGGTTTGAAATTTTGATCTCTTCATCAGATAGAGTATTTTCTAGTTAAGCTAGGCCTGCACATTTTCTCGTGTAATCATGCACTTTATTTGCTATTTAATATGGTATAATTTATGAATGTCATTGTGAGTATCTATAACTATTTTTTTTTTCCTCGATAGATCAAGGTATCTATTGCATTTTTAACCGAGGATCTGTCCAGGAATAATTCTTCATTTTGTCTCTCTTCATTCTCCCGTTTAACAGGTATGTGACAAAGAAGATTCTAACATCAGCAGCATATTTGAAGAGGCTTGTGATTTTATAGATTATGTTGAGAAAGCTGGTCAGAGTGTTTTAGTTCATTGCTTTGAGGGGAAAAGCAGAAGTGCCACTTTGGTCCTGGCTTACCTGATGCTTAGGAAGTAAGTAAGAATATATACAATTTTATTTATGATAATTGGAACACTTGCAACTCATAAGTTTGTGTTCCTTGATAGTTAATATTATCACTCACTGCTACTAGTAGTTGGGACAATTTACTAAAAAGCTTGTGTTGTAGGAAATTCACTTTGTTAGAAGCATGGAATGCTCTAAAACGAGTTCATCGTCGATCTCAGCCCAACGATGGTTTTGCAAAGATCTTACTTGAGCTAGACCAGAAACTACATGGCAAGGTTTCAATGGAGTGGCAGCAACGGAAACCAGTGATGAAAATATGTCCCATCTGTGGCAAGAATGCTGGACTAAGTAGTAGTTCGCTTAAACTCCATCTTCAGAAATCACACAAAAAGCTGTCATCAGGGAGTGTGGATAGTGCCATGACAAAGGAGATCCAGAAGGCATTAACAGCTTTGAAGATTAGCCGAGGTGGGAGTGTTAGTCCCACACAAAGGCAGTCTCATTCAATGGTTGATGCATAAATATCTCTTGCAAATATTACGGAACATTCATTCAAGATTTTATTTTCATGTTAGAAAATTTTTAGTAAGAGTGAGCGAAAGAGTGGTTTGGAAATAGGATTAATTTGGTTAGTGATTTCTTGTAATTGGGTACTGGGGATTTTCTTTGTGTGTACATGAAAAAGAATTTGCTAGAAGAGATCAAATTTGTATAATTGCCTCTTGGAAACAATTAGTTTTTAATTATTGACTTAAAAGAGAGAAAATTCATTTTACATATACGATGCTTGATGGATTTCTAATTGATATAGTTTGTTTGATTTTTCTGAGTTATTTTAGAGACCTTGTTTAAGCATCTTAAAAAGCCTAAGCTTGTGTTTGTATTTGGATGAAGAATTTTAACAATTTTAAGAAATTGAAATAATAGTATTTGATATATTTGATTTTTTTTTTATTTTTTAAATAGTTTGTATCGACAACTCGATCTATCTTTTAACTCGGTTTGAGTTGACTTGACTTTTGACCTTGATTTACTTGTCTTGACTTTTGATTTGTGTAACGTCTCATTTAATTATTTAACGAAATTAAAGGAAACGTCACGTGATAAAAGTATAGTAGCGTAGTCTTGGGGTTCTTATCACAACCCCTACAACCTGGGCACACCACGATGCCAACATAAACCATATACAATTCTCACAAAGAGTGCAGAGTAGGGAAGCATAAAATGATACAGGGGCCGTAGCCTTAAAGAAATCGTGAGTAAAACAACTCCAGCCCAGATGGCTAAGCAGCGGACTCGCCATTCCCTTGTTGACCACGAGAACTTCGCCCATCTGCTCCCATCAATCAAATTGATGATCATCGTAAGAAGAACAACCACATACAATACAACCATACAAATAAACGGGTAAGCTAGAGCCAACACATATTCATCATACAGTCAAATACATTATCATCATCTCATATCCATATAACAATCAAGCATGTTATGACTCTTCATTCAATACACTACGACTCGACTCATCCGGATATGTATAACTTGGTCGGATTCAGCGGATGCTTGCACTTGTGGTGGATACCTCTGCTTATCCCCGAGCTGCTCGATCCTGAGCTATGTAGTACAAGTGTTATGTTGAATCAAATTTCCCTCACCACAAGGTTAGCCCTTACTGGATTTCAGGCCTCCTCCTACTCTCACCACAGGAGTCAGTCCGCTCTAGGTGAGACTAACTGGCTCCTCAGAGTGTCAGGATGCAACCTTACCTTGAATCCTTACCTAGTTATACAGATGGGGCACCACCATGGACACCCACTAACAGGGGCCATGAAATTACGTCCCGACCACTGAAGCGTAGTCCCGGAGGTCTCACCTAGAGACCCCAAGGAATTACACGTTGACACGAACCAACATTCATAAAAGTAGGAGAACATCAAAATCATGTTTACAATTCCATACCAATCCTTGAGATTTATTCCTCATACGCATCACATTTTGAATCCATACATCTGATCATCACCACCCCATGAGTCTAGGGTCTCATCTCATATCAATACCATGTTCCTTTAGTTCCAAACCACTCATTCATTTCACATGCCAAGATCATACCCAACCCGTCATACGCAATTCACGAATCATGCCAAACATACATAACATCCCATTATATACATATTTCTTATTATACCATTCATTCCCAAACCAATACTAACCATCCAGGAACAACCAAACATCCAAACAGCACACTGCCTCGCCCAGCCCCTCGCTCAGGGCTGAAGGGTCTCGCTCAAGCGAGACGTGCTCGCTCAGGCGAGTCCCTCTTCGCTTAGGCGAGGGCTCAAAAAGGGGGCAGGAGCACGCACGGGATCTCGCTTAGGCGAGGGCTCAAAAAGGGGGCAAGAGCACGCACGGGATCTCGCTTAGGCGAGATCCCTCTCGCCTGGGCGAGTTGCCTGTTCGCTCAAAATGAAAGAGCTGGTCGCCTGGGCGACCTTGGGCAAAAAAGGCTTGGGCGAGCCTCCGCCAAACTCGCTTAGGCGAGTCCGACTCGCTTGGGCGAGATTACCAGGTCTCGCCCTGGATTCACCTGCAGCAGATATGATTTTCGATCCAAACAACCATATAGGGTATTCCACGCACCAAGAACAATAATTTCACCATACAACATCAAGCAAACTCAAGAATAGACCAGAAATCAACTTAAACCCGAAACCCTAATTTCCCGTACCTGGTAAAAGCTTGTATGAGACCTCGACACTGGACTACGGAGCACAGCAGCTTGAGAGGCGGACCTAATGAAGAAAGTGTGAGTGTTAGGGCAACTGAAACAGGTTTTTATCCTATGGGCCGACCTTTAGGCCCAATACTGTAGGGCAGCCCACTAACTTTTAGGGCAGGAATAAAATGGGGCCTTACAATTTGTGGTAACTCGTTTCAACTTTTAGTCTAATGTATTGACATAAACAAGTTTACAAGGCCAAAAGGCCAACATAAAAAAAGTCCTCAGTTCGGAATAGAGTTGTTAAAACGGATAATTTAGCTTGATTTGACTTATCACGTGTTGATCACTTAATGAATCAATCCAACCCGGTTCACTTATTAACAACCCAAAAAAATTCGAACTCGATCTGACCCACCACAGGTTGGTGGGTTAAACATGTTAACTCACTAGCTCACTTAATTAGAAAAAAAAATACATTTTTTTTCTTCAGTCTTAAAAAAACTAAATTATAATTTTTATTAAAATTTAAATAAACTTCAATATAATCCAAAACGATGTTAAATTCCAATATAAACCAAAATCACAAAAATACAAAATATCAATGTGTTGACTAAAAAAACCAACCTAACTCGACCCAAATACAAAGGCTAACATAATAAAAAATATTTGTGTGACCTTTTATATGTGGGTTGGTAAGCCAACCTGGCTCACCACGGTTTCAACCCGGATGAGTTGGGTTCTAGGCGGGCCAGGTCAAAAGTTAACCCCTACTGAAATTTGTAAAAAATTTTCAACCCAACCGACCCAAACCCGTGGTGGGTCGGGTTGGCTCGCGGGTTCCAATCCTTTTGATAGGTCTAGTTCGGAATGAAGGTCGAGACGAGTCAACCCAAAGAAGACCGAGCCAAGATAACATGGGTCAAAGATCGAGTCAAGAAGACTCGGGACGAAAATCGAGCTGAGCCCGCCTAATGACAAGTCTCAAAATGTTCAAGTTTGTTTCTAAACTATTTGTGCATTTGGGTTATTTTTATTGTTTAATTCAAATTCAGTTTAAAGTTGTAGAATTCTAGTTTTTACAAAATTGTGTTAAATAATTATTTTTAGAAAGGCTAAATATGTTTTTGGTCTGTAGTCTTTGATACGAAATTGGAATTTGTCGCTATCCAAAACTTTGATACATTTTGATCCCAAAACTTTAAAAATGAATGCATATAATATTTTTAACTAATTACATTGAATTTTTTTGACTAGTCAAATGCATTGTATGTTAGTGTTTGAGTTGTTTACACCGTTTGACATAGAGATGACAAATAAACTCGTCCACGTAGGTATTGCCCGAACCCGTTCCCATTTTGACGGGGAATCCCCGTGTTGACTTGGTATGAGTATGGGTTAGAGATGGCAAATAAACCCGTCCCCGTGGGTATTGCCCGAATCCGTCCCCGTTTTGACGGGGAAACCCCGCATTGATTGGGTATGGGTATGGGTATGGGGAATCCTCGATTTTTTCAATTGGGTATGGGGATGGGGATGAGGATGAGGATGTACATATCCCCGCCATAATACCCGTCCCCGCCATATCTCTATCATCATTTAAATTATTAAAATATTCACAATTAATTAAGTAATATATATATATATATATATACACTTTCTATTTTTTATTTCTTTTAATTATTTGGTTTGTTATGAAACTCATTCGCATCTCCAATATATTTTTTATCTTATCAGAACATTTATGTAATTATGTTAAAATGATGTATGTCAATTAAAAAAAATTGTATTTCTATTATTTTTTAATATTTTTATTTATTGTATATTTTCCTATCACATGAGAATGTTTAATACTCTCAATTTAAGTGTTTAATAACATAAACTTTCCATTTACTAGGTCATATAAAAAAAATTACTTATTATTATTATTATTATTAATTTTTTGTTTCATTTGAAAAACTTTTTTGTTTCGCTAAAACAATTTTTGTTATTTCTCAATCATTGAGTATATAGATATTTGAAAAGTTTTTTTAGATCTCTAAGATATTTTTCATCTTATCATACCCTTAATTATATATTTCTTTTCCTTTGTGCGATTCCTTTCAATAGTCTCCAAATTGTTTATAAGACACACATTTGTTAATTTTTTAATATTCTTATTTTTTGTTTATTTTCATTATGTAGAATACTATTTTGATATATTTTATCTAATTATATTTTATTTTCTAACTCATTACAATCATACTTTAATTTTTTCACTATAATTGTATACATAATTTTTATTTACTACAATATAAAAATTTTAATGTAATTGACATGAATATTTTTTATCACTATCCAACATATATTGGAGTTCAAAAGATACAAGATCTATGTTAAAATTTTATTATTATGTTTATTATTTGTTCTTTGTGTCATTTTGATCAAATGATGTATTATAACTTTTATTAGTGTATAAAAAAAGAGATTCATTATAATTTAAAAAATTGAAGTAAACAAACATTTAAAATATATTTTAATTTGAATATTTTTTTCCTTTTATATTTTTTTAAAATAATTTTAAATTTTATCAACTAGGTTTCATAATGTTTGCAAATTTAATAAATTTTTTGGTTTTCATGAAATTTTATTTAGTATTCTAATACAAAATGTAAATAATTATAATTTATTTCAAAGTATTTGATATTGTATTACACCTAGGCGGCCTAACCTGAGTACTACCATGAAATCCGCCTATGTAATCCCTCAAGGGTGCAAACAATCACCATATCGAACAAGCGAAAGTAAGCGGCCTAAGCCGCTAACTTAAGGAAATCAACTGAGAACTTGATAGACCTAAAACACTACTAACCAGGCCTCAAGGGCCCACAATAATCAAATTGTGGGGCCTGGGATTGGCCCAGGCCCATCTGTGGCCCAATCAAAAGCCCAGCCCACGACGTGGCCAGACATAATTAATAATCTATAAATATACATGGACCCCTCGAATTAAAGGTACGCATTCATTAATCCCTTAATAACGAGATTTGACTTTCTGAGGAATTCCTTACTGACTTGAGCGTCAAAGTCTTCTCCGCAGGTAACCCCTCTTGGGTCTGGACCGATGCTAGCCGACACGCTTGAGGATAGCATACATCAGTCGAAGAGTAGCCTACTGAGGAGATTGCGGATAAAGGTAAGGTAGTATTCGTGTTTGACATCTCTTATTTGTTCTCCGCAAGAACAATTGGCGCCCACCGTGGGGCACTTAGTCATACTTTACGAATCAACCCGCACTCTCTCAAAGATGGTTTCTACCCGCAGCAGAGCCAAAGTTAACAAGAAAACTGAAGCAGGGTCCTGTAGCACCTACCGGTACCACCCCGAACCTGGCCGCTATCCTCGAAGGTCAAGCCAAAATGCAGTAAGAGCTGGCTGATATGAAGAAGTGCAATGTTGATGAAATAGAGGCACTCAAACAGGAAAACTCCCGGCTAAGGAGGAAGATTAAGATTGATCCCATGCAAAAGGGAAAAGCCAAGGAAGTGTCAGAAGCCACAAAGTCCCCGACTTTCCAGCCTAGTGAGGAAGAAAGTGAGTATAATCCTACCCCGCACACCTTCACCATCACTCAATAGACTCCCATCGTCTCGACCCATCATACACACTTCCACCCCACCATCCCAGGACACCCTGCAACACCTACCCCCGCTGCCACTCTTCCCACTACCCACATCCCACCTCACAACTTCACCTCCACTCTTCCCACTACCCACATCCCGCCCCACAACTTTACCTCCACCTTCCCTACTCTCATCCACCATCCCATTCCGCCTCACCCGTTACCATCCTAACCACCCAAACGCCGCCATCCTTTTACCGACTCCATCGCCAACACCCCTCTCCCTGCGCAGTGGGAACCCTTCACGCTGGACCGTTATACAGGTAAAACCGATCCAGATGAGCACCTCAAAGTATACATAACACACGTCGCCCTCTACACTTCCCATGATGCCGTTTTCTACAAAGCCTTTCCAACCACCCTTAAAGGCCCCGCCCTCGAATGGTTCACAACTCTACCCCTATACTCCGTTGACTACTTTGACACCCTCTCCCACATGTTCACCGCTCACTTCGCCAGCAGCCGTGCACATCAAACCACAACCCTGATGAAGGATTGACCCCAACCAAGGATGGAGGCACGTGCTTAAGAAGACTAAGCATGTTTAGAAAGGAAGTTCAATAATCCTTCATCCCTTTCATTTTTGTTTGTTATTTTTGATTCCCAAAGTTGACTTAGTTGAATCAACTTTAGTTGACTTGTTGACATTTGACTAGGTTTGACTTGTTGACTATAGTTTACTTGACTTAAGCCAACATGCTAATCTATGTTTATTTGCTTTGTAGGTTAATTAGGAGTAAGAAAGCAATGCTAGGTGGCATATGGTGATTGGGGAGCATAAATGACGTGGATGAGAGAGTAAAGCAAAGGCATAAAGCATAAAGTAAAAGGCATGAAGCAAGTGTACCTATGTACCTTTGGTCTCCTTTGTTTTTAGCACACTATGGCTACTTTTTGGAGACATATGAGACACATTCTTTGTCTCCTTTTGTGCTAGAACGAAATTAGCCTTGCATACACCATAGTTAGCTCTTTTGTCTCTCATTTTTGTAACCTTATTTGACCTAGTTTCTATAAGCTAGGGTTATGTTTTTGTAGAGACATCCTTAGGTATCTTTTATTTGCTTAGAGGCCCCTAAACTATTCTATATAAGGGATGCTCCTAGACATGTAAAAGGGTTGAACATTTTGAAGTAAAAACACTCTTGTGTCTCAACCATTTGTGAGAGTTTCCTCCCTAGGGAGTGAATACTTTTAAGCCTTATCTTGCATAGCAAGTGGCGG
>Ga0214542_1009088_pt1 | contig 15789 bp, 9 predicted proteins | sample CNSS1metaG_FD_160096 | JGI IMG/M metagenome (GOLD analysis project Ga0214542, IMG submission 160096) | Root nodule microbial communities from cowpea collected in UCLA plant growth center, Los Angeles, California, USA - CNSS1 | ecosystem: Host-associated > Plants > Roots > Nodule | place: USA... | reverse complement strand
AGCAAAATTACCAACAAGTCATAAGACCAAGCTAGCCCAAGAGGTAAACAACAAAATTTTCCTGCCATAAAGGAAAAACTAAATTGGTAGAAGAGAAATGCGTATGATTTGCTCAAGCCCTAGAAAGCCAAATCATCAACGTCGTAACCAACCAACTAATGTTTAACATGCAATTAAAATTTTAAATTATATTCTATCAAAAACCAAATTAAAACTATATTTTCACAATTGGACACTTATAACAGAAATACAGAAACATTTAGAAAACAAAGACATTTAAGTAAATATGAGCTTCTGGTACTGCCTTAACAGAGCAATACAGAAAAATAATGGTTTCTCACCACAGAAGTAATAGAGTTTGGAAGCAAAATTATACCCCTTTTTAAGAGAATTTGAAAAGAATATAGACAACCTAAAATATAATGCCAAAACTGATGCACTAGTATCAGCACAGCAAGCGAATATGCATGTCATAAGTCACAACATTATCTTGTTTGGTCTTTGTTCAGTTTTTTAAATATCAGCATTAATTAGAATTACAGGAATGATAAGATAACAAACATGTTGCACACAATTGTACATTTTCCTAGAGATGGGAGAAGGACAATTAGAAAAATTATAATAGTGACACAACCCAAATAGTATACAAGGAAAATGTGATATCTTATCTAAGCAAGACAGAGGTTTTAGAATATGATCTAAGACCGATCGTGACAGCAATGTCAAGGATTTTGGAGTCTTCACAATCACATTTAAACCACAATTGCAACCGTATATCAATGAACTCAAATAAGCTGCTCCACAATTTAAAAAACCTCAGAAAAAGGTACAAGCATTTTTTATTTTGACTAGAATCCTTGTTACGTAAGCTAATCTTACCAGTCCTAGGAACAACAAAAGCAGCAAGGAAGAAACAAAGCAAACCATATAAATGGGCAAGAATTGTATACCTGCCACCATACAGAAGTCCTGAAATTGTGGCATTATAAACATGAACATCTCTGAACTCCATGCTAGACGGCAAGCTTCCGAACAAACCCATCACCTCATCACCCATCCCTCCTTTTCCCAACAATGGAAACAACACAATACAGGCCCTAGGTGTAACAAGTGATGATTCCTGCAGACTCATCCACCGAAAGAAAGACACACAACACAGCAAGAGGCGCTCCTCCCCAAGTATTTCTAGAACCTCCCAACAATCTTTCTCATTGACCCTTCCTTCATACTCACCCAAAGCCTCCTCCAGAGTCAGATTTTGAGGCAAGTTCCTCGCAAGCTGAACAATTTCCCCCACAACGCCCTCAACCTCACGCAATTCCCTACTTTGACAAGACCCCATTTCTTCAATCTCCAAACTCATTTCAGGCTCTTCATCGATGTGCCACAAGGTAAAAGGGTTCTCCTCTAGGAAGCTCTGACACGCCATAAAAATCGCGCCTCCATGTCGGCCTCTCGTACTGGACACGGATGCGTGCACGACGCGCGTGCGACACCGCGTCGGACGTGGTTTATTGGGCCAGACACGGCCCTGCTGGGGGACACGCCGGAGAACACACGGCCAGGCCCATGAAGATGTCGAAGTTGACACCATGGATGGGGTCGCAGTGGTTTCGATCTGAGTATTGAAAGAAAATAAAAAACCTGTGAAGGCACCGATGAAGCCTCCGATAACAACCATTGTTGACGACGACCTAACTGGACAGAGATGGTGAAGGGGCGGCACTTGGTGTTACTGGTTTTTCTTTCTTAAAGCTTGATGAATGCTTTTGAGTACTGACGAGAAGCCATTTTCCAATCTCCTCTTGTCTTCATTATTGCCTTAAACTCTGCAAAACTAATTACCATCCTTCACCAAACAAAGCAAACAATTATATGCAAACCCAAGGTTTAAGAATGTATATATTATATGTAGGACAAGTTTTACTTCATATCAATTCTTACACTATCCAAGTCAACGTCATTTATAATGTCTTTGATCACTTGGTCGTTCATCACTTTTGACTCACTTTCGACTCACCATTTTTTGTTAGGATTATTATGAACTTTGAAAGAGTGCGTGTTCAAACCAAGGATCCAAACTAACCTATAAAATTTGTAAAAGCAAGCAAATTTGGCTATTTCAATGAGTGGTTCATCACCAACAATCCCATCTTTGGAAGAAAAAAAATTACAAACCCAATTTTTATCAACATATAATCTGCATTGGCCAAGTCTTCACAAACCAAACCAAGGCATATTCAAACCAACTACATACATAAGAAGAATAAAACTACAATGCCAAAAGCCTCTAAGGACAAAATTCAGATGCAGTTGTATTCTTAGTGTTATTCTCATTAGAATTGTGGTTTCAAGTAAATTATACAGTAAAAGTTTGTATTAAGGATTAATAGATATGTCAAACCACTTTATGGCATCTCTTAAAATCGTTTTACAAAGCAAGTCACAGAAAAAGAGCTTCAACAAAAAGCCAATTGGAAGAAATTTCTTTAAAGGGGAATAAAAACAAACTAAGTGGAAGAATACATTAAACAATCAAATAACTTCATGTTGTTAAATATTCATGCTATTAACAAAAGGAAAATTATGTTTTGACAAATTTGTTTTAACAAACTTGACAAAGTTGCCATAAATATAATTAAAATAAATAAATCTTTTATTTTTTAACCAAAATGAAGTAATAAAGTTGTACTTTTTTACCCAAATAGGTAGATTGTCAAAGTTTGTTAAAAAATATTTTTGTTAAAGTATCATTTTCCATTAACAAAACCATATATATATAGGTGTTAGCTATCTCATCAATTATATTGCCAAGTGGGGTTTGGTTATGATTTTGGTGAGCAACCTACGAACAATTTATAACATTTATGTTGGGTGAAATGTCTTCTTATCCCTGATCATCCAATAACATGCAAAATAATTTAGTGAAAAAAATATGAATGAATGAAAAAGCTAACACAAATGCAAAACAACCATAACAACATCATAGACAATTATGACATTATCATACTAGCACAGGAGGCTATCTTGTTAGACCAAGGACTGGAAACCACATAATCCACTCCATTTAGACCCCTTGGTGGCGAAATCAAACCCGGTGCAAGATACAATGATGTTGATCTTGGAGACCTTGAGGGAGTACCAATAGAACAAGCAGCAACACACATGTTAGAATTTGAACCATCCATATCAATTCGAGATGAAGAATCCCAAGTAGGACTAGGAATGGGCTAATGAATGGGAACAATTAAATCTAAAGAAGGTAATTGGGGTTTAGACTTGGGGAGCTTCTTGGCCGAATCAGGTTGAGCCAAATCAACTTTCGGCCTCACTCCTAGAAGCCCCTGTTCATGTATGATTAGCAAAATGTCAATTCTATTAACATTGCTAGAATCAGACACAAGCTTCACTACAACTACACCGCCAACATACCTAGCCCTACGTAGAAACACAACTTTAAGGAGTGTAGAAATAGTTCCAATCAAGATAAAACCCACTAAAACTTGTAGAGTCTTGGTAAGTCAATCTGAAGTTCAATAAATGGATACAAAATTACAAATTACCCTAATTAAGAAAAGGTAATAAACAAAATTGAGATTGAGAACTTACAAGCTGTAATAGGGAAAAAGTTATGAAGCTAAAATGTTGATAAAGTTGGTTTCCCTACAATGTGTGAATAATGTTATAAAGTGAGAGTTGTTGAGAAGGAAGCTCCGACACTGCGTCGGAACCACGCTTCCCCGCTTCGGAGGCGCACCGGACACGGACAATTGCCGGACACGGTGTCGGACGCTTTTTTTAGCCGGACACAGCCTTCTCTTTGGACGCGGAAAAGACACGTTTGTGGTGCTGCAAAAAGGTGGAACGTGGCCGCTGTTGTAGAGTTGTCACCGTGGATGCCGTTGCAGAATTGCCATAGTTTACGTTGCAGGCAAAATAAATTCACGGGAAAGAGAAGATAGAAGATGGGAAGGAAAAGTTAGGTGAAAAAAAAAATGAAAAGAAAACATAATCATATTCTGATTAATTTAATAATTTAGTTATTTTATACAATAAATTTGTTTTAATCAGTATATAATATACGATTAATATAATATTAAATTAATCATATAATTTAATAATCATATTCTGATTAATATAATATTTTATTTAAAGAAATTTTAATTTGTTTTATTAGTATATAATATATTGTATTATAATTAATTTTAATATGATTATATAATTAATATTTTTTACTCCATGTTCCGTATTTCAAATAAATATAAATAAATTATTTTACATAAAAAATTAAAATTAAAGACAACGGAATTTTTTACATTATGAAATATTAAAGAAGATGATTTTTCATTGAAAGAAATTTTTTACAGCGAAATCTTTTAGATTGTTAGTTTATGTCTTGACGAACCAGAAGTATTTTTCAATCAAAATGAATAAACATGATTTACATACATCTTTTTTGCTAGATTTTGTTTTTTTATAATTATTTATCTTGATTTTTATTATTTTTTATATAAATATTAATTTTCAATTTTTTAGACTATGAATTATAATTGTTATATATATATAGTCGTGTCTATGTCCATAATTTTTTTAATTTAAACATTTCTCCGTGTATGTGGTGTCCGTCTCTGGGCTTTATCAATAATAACATGAAGAATAAAGTGTAAGTGCCCACCTGAATATGATAGCGAGAAGGGCGAATAAGGAAGCATAGAAGAAGGAGATGATGGTGAAATTGGAAGGTTGAAGACTATTAGAAGTGAGAATCACAGAAAAGGAAAGGGCTTTAATAGACTTGAACACGGGAAATAATGCTAGTAATTGGAAGAAGGGAAAATCGATGGACTGCGAACACCGGTAGACGATGGACTGTGAACACTGACCAACGAGTACTGAGAGATGAGCACTAGTCGATGAGCACCTACGGCTTCGAGATCGATGACGGAGATTGTCAAAGCTTAGGAGCGATAATAGTGATAAGCAGCGGCGGATTTTAATGGAGGCAGGAAGCGGTTGGGTCCCCCAAAATTTTAATTTTTCTAATTTATAATATATATATATATATATATATATTTAAAATTTATTAAATTATAAGTAGTATATTTTAAAAATTGATAAAAATTAAATTGTGTATTTTTTTTATTTATTTTATAAAGTACAATATTTAGTATTAATAGATAATAAAACATAAAATTAAATATAATAAAGAATAAAAATATTTAGACTTAATTTCTTTTTAGTTCCGCTTTTTGTCAAAAAATAATCTTACAATAATGTTAATTACACCAACAAAGCAAACCATTCATATTAAGAGTTTCAATTTTAATAAAAAAGTCATTGATTTGTTCTAAAAAATTTAATGAAAGTTATCGTAAAAGATCAAATTGTATCAATTTCAATAATTGGGACCAAATTATAACTAAAAAAACTGGAGGACCAATTTAACATTTTTAAACCAAAACATGAATCAAAAGAGTAATTAAACCAAATATTTTTTAAGGTAATTTTTATTTTCTTTCTCATTATCGTTTTAGTTCTTCACAAATTGTAATAATTTCTCACTCTAATATTGTAATCATTTCTTACTCTCGCATGTTTTCTTTCTGTTCTTGAAGAGAAAAAAAAGTTAGAAACAAACTTAATATTTTTGTTCTTATTTCTCATTTATCGCATCCCTTTCTTGTCTCTTGTCTCAATAATGAAAAACATTATTTTTGTATCTCAAGAGCTTTTTTGTATATTCATTTTTTTTATGAATATAGAAGAAAAATAAATAATATATTAAGTATTTTTTCATAACCGATTTTTAATTATGACTTGATTATAATACATTTTTCTTTTAATAATTATGTGTCTCAATTATAAAAAAAAATACAATGATAAATTATTTTTTAATGTTATTTACAAAAGAAAAGTATATTGATAAAAAATAAAAAAATAAATTCATTTTTTAAAAATGATAAAAAAGAAATTATTGATGAAAAGAAGATAAACTCTATTTCTTCACATATTTTGAACCATTAGACTAATTATCAATTTAGTTAGAGAATTCATTTATTAAAGCATTATACTAATAATCAAATCTAATAATCTCAAAATTATATTATTTTGATTCTCCAAGTTAAATTCGCCATTGGTGATAAAAGACCTTAGATTTTCAAATTTGGAAGAAAAAGTTTTGCTAAATATACAAATTTAGGAGGGAACTACTGAAAAAATAATTATTATTTGAGGAGGTCATAAACCTCTTAAAAAATATTAAAAACCTTATTATTATCAACTTTTAGACAATTTACCATAATCATACTTAATTATGTTAGGTTAGGAGAAATTTTTGTAGCCTTCGCCAAAAACCTCCACTAAATGTATCTTTTTTGTAATGTATAAATACAATATTAATACACTTATTACAAAACAAACACCTATTATAATTGTTATCTACGTTTAAATTTATCTCATTTGTATTCCTTGTCTCAATATTTATATTAATAGGAGTGTTAAAAGTGTCACATTATTATCATTGGAAAAGAAACCTTCTACTTATTTAACAATGATAAATTATTATAAATTAATGTGTTATACTTATATTTCTTCTATTTCTATTTCCAAGGTTCATATTAGAAATAGTATAGTTGTTTTTTTATAATAAATTCACAATGGAAGTGTACACTTTTATTTTTATTCCTGGGGAAATAAAAACAGGTGCACAGAAACAAGATCATTGACACCTATAATGACTGAAATAGCCTGGGCAAAGTTGAGAAACCAAATTTGGACACTTCCATGTTAAGGGTTTGATCGAAAGTTATTGAGCAATAACAGCTACATTATGATGCAAAGGTGAAACATTTTGATAAGAGTGCAAACTTAAGAAGTAGGGTTTTCTATTTTTAAAGTATAGATCATATAATATCTTGAAAATATTGATTAATAAATACTTTTCTATTAAAAATCCCATTTCATATTATAAATTGAAATATACAACTCAAATATTGAAATTTTTGCTCTCCAATTTCCATCACACGTTTTATTTTATTATTATTTATTAGTCAATTTCCTACATTGTCTAATTATTAAAATCATTTTAATCACTTCAAGTTAATATATTTTACAGAAAAAATATTACTGGTGGACAATTTGTAGGCCTTCTTTTATATATATATATATATATATATATATATATATATATATATATATATCTTGAAATATGTTATGCATGATGAGTTGTTGTGAGACCTAATTCACCTAAATTTTTATATGATTTAATCAATTATGTTAGCATATCTTAATTTCTTGCCTTTATTTTGAAATTGATGTTTTATTCTCTGGAGCTATAAAGTCCACATTTTAATAAATATCTATGTTTTTGTTTTTTCTAAACCCCATAGGTATTGGTAATAATATTTTATCATCATGTTTATATTATTTTTTTCTCTTATTTTAAGTAATGATAGAGATATTGTTTCAACCTATAAAATTTACAAATCATTTAAAATATGTTATTACTAAAATAATATTATAAATATATGATTTTATATTTTATTTACGTTTATTGTCTATTTAATTATGTTTTAATTTAAGATTAAAATATGTTTTATGGATTTTTAAATTTAAAAAAAAAATTAAAATTTTATAATTTCATAAAATCCATTTTAGTGGTAGAGACATATAGAGCTAAGAGAAGTGATATATGTTTTCTTTAGGATTAAATATGTTTTTGTTCTCTTAATTTTCAGTTAATTTTGGAATTAATCTATTTTAAAACTTTGGACTAATTTAGTTCTTCATCTTTCGAAAAATTTAGTCATTTTAATTAATTTTTGTTAAGTTTATTTTACATTTCAAGCACGTTTCATAATGTATTTGACTTAACATTAAAGCAAAAATGTGTCAAACAGTATAAACAACTCAAATACAATCTTGAAATACGTACGAAACATCAAATAAACCTAACAAAAAATTGATTAAAAATACTAAATTCACGTATTTCGAAATATGAAAGACTAAATTGGTCTAAAATTTCGAAATGAATTAATTCCAAAATTCACTGAAAGTTAATGGACAAAAAACATATTTAACCATTTAATTTATTTAAAACTTGTAGCTAGGGGTGAGCAAAAAACCCTCACTCGTCCGCACCCGACCAACCCAAATAAAAAATTGGACATTCGGTCGGTTTTAAATGAATTCGGTTTGTATTGGATAATTTAAATCGGGTAAAACGGGTATAATTGGTCGGGTACGGATCTGAAAAAAAAAACCCAAAAGAATTCGACCGATGTAAAAATAAAACCTCTAAATTTTCATTGAACCCTAGCCGTCACATAGGATGTTTCACTCTCTTTTTTTCGAATAGCAAAACAATTGTTTTTTCCTTTCTTACTTCTCAAAACTCCAAATACAGAGTCCCATTTTCCATTGTCGGACTTCAAGCTACATATTCATTCTTCCACAATGCAGAGAAAAATAAAAGGGGTGGCTTTATTTTTGGGTTGTCCTTCTTCTATGTTTGTGCCATGATGATCAGAGGAAGCAAGCGAGAACATGAACGTTGCTTTTTGAAGTTGTAACAAACAGCACAATGATTCTTCCACTGCAAATAAAAAAGACAAGTGACGAGGCAAATGAGAGCGTTGACAGCCAACAACAACTACTTGTTTTAGGTGCTTGTGCAGAGGTTGTAGATGCAATGCAGATCTGGACTCACACGATCTTCGGTGAGGGTGAAAAACTATTGCAAGTGATGAAACATGCTGATATTCTCAAGATGGTTGTGGATTTGTTCAACGCTGCTCGCGGAGGTAGCGGAACTATTCAGTGGTGCTCAATATGGTAGGGAATTTGTTCGGTCGTGCTTGCAATAGATGTGAATTTGTTCTCATCAACGTCGCATAGAAGACATCTTGTGCCACAGGAGCAGGATGCAAATATGCAAATGAGAAGCAAATCCTTTGTTTTCTTAAATTTGGATAATCCACATCCAACCGAAAATATCCAAACCCGATATTTCCCGAATCTGACAAACCCGAACTATAAAATGGTCGGATTCGGTTTTTTTATGTAATAAATTCGTATGGGGTCGGATTGACTTCTTGGATCCGAATTCGACCCAACCCGACGTATGCTCACCCTTACTTGTAGCTTTTATATGTTGCTAAAGTCGATTAAGAGAACACTTAATTGTAAATGTATGCGAAATTTGCTACGGCTCATAAACATGGATGAACGCGTTATTATTACAATGGTTTGCGGCACAAATCAGAAACATCCACAACTCCCCTCTTATAGCCTTCCAATTTCAATTCAAAAATCAAAATACTCATCCTTTGCATTTTCAATTTGCAACTACTTCACACACACTACTAAACAAAACTAACGTTGAAAAACAATTAACTACAGTATATATTTATAGATTAAAACTAAAACAATGAATCCTTGAATATCTAGAATTAGTCATTATATTTTATCTGTCTGAATAGGTCACCAAGATAAATTATCAACTTTAATACAAGAATCTTTCGAGAGACTTTAATGAAAGACACAACAATTAGATATAAATTCAATTTATATAAGGAATTGGTAATAAATTTAGGAGTCTTATCTTATAAAATGTTAAACTTTCTTATTTTTGACATTTCTGAGTAATACAAGATTTTGAATTACACTTTAATTTTCAACAAAAAAAATATGTTAAATAAGTACATCTCACTCATAACTCATAACTCATAACTTGATGTAACATCCAAAATTTACAATACAACATTTTTCATATTCGTGTTAGGATTATATTATTTATAATATATATATATATATATATATATATATATATATATATATATATATAAATAAGAAAAAAAAAAAAAAAAAAAAAAAAAAGAGAAAGAGAACTAGAAAGAAAATAAAACGTGTATTTTCTTATAATTATGGAGAATAATATTTATCATCTTTTTTTTTTATCTATAATTATTTATTTAGTAAAATATTAATTTTATTTATTTAATTATATCTAGTTATGCATTATTCATATTTATTTATTTACTTATATATAGTTATACATAATCTTATTTATTTATTTATATTTATTTTTTATTCTTATTTTTATTTATTTATAGTTACATTTGGATATACACTAATTTTATTTATTTGCTTACGTATCGGTTATATTATTTATTTATATTTATCTTTAATTATGCACAAGTTATATATATTTATTTATTTCTATTTATTTATGAATACACATTGATTATATTGATTTATTTATATTCACTTATAGTTACACTTTGATTTTTTTATTTATTTATATTTACTTATAGTTTACCATTCTTCTTATGTATTTATTTATACCGACTTCAAGTTACGTATTGGTTATATTTATTTGTTTACATTTAATTATGCACTCATCTTATTTATTAATTTATTTTTTTGTGTTGTTTTATTTGATATATTTATTTGTTTATAGCACATGCATATGTTGATAATAATTATTGTGAAATGATAAGATATATAATAAATAAAGATTTGATTATTGTAGTTGAATATGTGATCTTGAGAATTTAAATTAGTAACTTTTACTTAAGATTATATGTTCTTAGGTTACTTTGTTGGTCATAGTGAAACTAATTTTTCATGATGTGATTTTACATTATATTTATTTTGCTTCCGCGTTTTATTGTTGTGTGTGAAAAATAAAGTTTAATAATGTCATCTTAAATAGATGGTTGCACTAAACATGCCAAATCCTTTTATTGCAAACATTATAACGATTTTTCTTGGCACCACTCGGCAAACATATGTTGTGAATAATTCAAAAATGTTTATAAGGACGAGTTTGTCTACCCTTGCATTCTTTCAACACCAAACACATCCTTGGTTTTAGAAGGAAAAATTAAAGTTACCTTTTATATGTCCTTACTGTCCAAGTGAACCCTCTAGTGAACTTATTTTTGTTAGTCCCAATAAGACTAATGGTAGTGTTGAATGAAGAAGAAGCAGTAAATAGATAACATTTTTTTCTCTTCTCCTAATATTGAAAGGTGAAGCATGTAAAATAATGTAAAAGTTATAATGTACATAGGTATGCTTAAATACATCTTTAAGGCTTTATTTATTTATTAAAATTAAAGTATAATATAATTATCTCTTAATTAATAATTAAAATGACACTCTTTAATATTTGGGAAGGAACATCACATTAGATGGTATCAGAACAACGATGAGAGACTTTTGAGATGTGTTCATCGTAAGATTTTTCTAATTTATAAGTCTTAACTTATACAATTTCATATGGCAAACAATAAGAGGAATAATCAATTGACTGAAATAGTGCAAGCTATCAAAGATATGGTCATTGCTTTATTAATAAATCAAATACTTGAAGGAACTATTGGGTCACAATGTTTAGATGAATTTAAGAGAAATAAACCTGCACAACTTTCCGGAGGTTATAATCCAAAAACAAGCTAAATTGTGAATTAATGAAATGGACACTGGACTCATAAAATTGAATAAATAATTTGAAGAATCACTTTAAAAATAGTTTATATGTCTTAGTGTGTCACCTTGGAGAGGTCTAACTTTGTTGGTTAAGAAGAAATATAGTACTTTTTAGGTTATGGATAGATTACAAATAATTAAATAAGTTTATCTTTGTGTAATAGATGACATAATAACAAATTGAAAGGAGAATCAGTGTTTTTTAAAATAGATTTGAGGTTAAAATATCACCATATTAGAGTAAAAGTAGAAGACATATAAAAAATTGTATTAGGATTAGGTATGGTCATTATGAATATCAAGTGATGCATTTTGGTATAATCAATACTCATATAGTATTCATGAATTACATCAATAGAATATTTTGCCATTTTTTAAATTGTTTTGTAATTATTTTTATAAACAACATTCTTATTTATTTTAAAACTCTTGAGGAGTATGAGGAGCATGAGGAACATCTTCGAACTAACTTACAGATTTTGAACGACAAACAATTGTGTGCTAATTTTTTTAAGTGTAAATTAAAGGAAGTAAATCCAACCAAAGTAGAAGTATTTTTGCAATGGGAACCACCGAGAATAGTCATTAAGATTTATAGTTTTCTAAGATTAACAAGGCATTATAAAATATTCATTGAGAGATTTTGTAAAATATTCATGCCTTAACTCAACTCACCAAGAAAGGTCAAACTTTTGAATAGACAAAAATATGTTATAAGAACTTAAGAAAAGATTAACCATTTCCTTTGTGTTAGCATTACCTAATCTAACTAAACACCTTGTGATATTTTTGTGATGCTTATGTAAATGGATTATGATGTGCTTTTATGCAAGATAAATTGGTAGTGACATATGCTTATAGGAAATTAAGAGCACATGACAGAAATTACCTAACTCATAATCTATAACTATTTTTCACTATTTTTGCACTCAAAATATGGAGACAATATGTTTATGGTGGTAAGTTTGAGGTTTTTAGTTATCAAAAGAGTCTCAAATATTTGTTTGATAAAAAAAAGTTAAATACGAGACAAATGAGACATGACCTTTTTAAATTATTACATAATAATGTTGTATCATTATTTCAGACCTTCGGCAATCCATCACCTATATTGAATGAAGACATGACCCAAATAAGATAATAATGGACAAACGTTCTCCTCCGACACATATAGCTCAAGTTATTTCATTAGTATGTTTTTTAAAGCTAGACTACTCATTTTATTGAAGAGAAGAGTTTGGTATTTATTTTGAGTTCGGAGATGAGTAGTCTGCTATGAAAATGTTATAATTCAAATATATATTCTATTATGAGTAGTTTCTAATTTACAAGTTTTGAATTCATACCAAAATCAATTTAATTTGAAGAAACACAAAGATTTATGTCGTACTATCATCTATTTGACGTAAATTTACGTCTTAATTTGCATTAACAAATGTAAATCTTTGTATTTTAAAAAACTTTTCCAAATTGATATCAAAGTGAAGACTTTTGACACAAATTTACATTAACATATATGACAATTTGATGTAAGTTTATATAAGAGTAATAGTTCAACGGAAATTTATGTCACTCAAAATTATGTTGGATATTTAATAAATATAAAAAATAAAAAATAACTTAAGTAAAAGCCTTCTTTCATTATTTATATTGGTGAACTATAAGGGTTATGATGTTTTACTTGTTTAGTATAAGTTAAAAGTATTTTATACAAGTCGGTGACATTTTTATATATAAAACTATTAAAATAATAATATAAAACATACAATAAAATACTATGAAAAGTTGAAAAAAATACAATATTGTTGATTAAAGATTACGAGAAGGACAAATTAAAAATTACAACATTATTAATGAAATGTAATTACGACGAGAAGTTAACGTTACAACTTTTTTAATGAGAAGTTATAAGAATAGCTAAACGAACTAATTAACTTTATCTTTCATGTTATAGAAGTAATCAATGACCCTTAACTACATAGTATTATAACAAAAATATTTCTTTTAAAAAAGTTGATTTAGAATATCCAAAGAATATTACATAAAATTTAGTTAGAAATCAATGCTGGATTTCAAAGTATTTTAAAACAACAACAAAATATTTTAGGAAGCTATATTCCACACTATTTTCGATTCCACTCTTTGTCCCTTTCAACCTGGATCTTCTTCCGTTATACATGTCTCATTATCCTTGTATCGATAAATTTTGTAGCAGAATGTTTTGGTGTTTTTTGCTAAATTTATTTTTACAAACACGACACAACTTGTTTGCTTTACAATAATTATATATAGGTTTACATTTTTTATATAAATGAATAAATAAAATAGATGAAAAAAAAGAGTAAGGAAACATAAATAAAGTAAAAACAAACGTGTTTATATAAAAGAAATAGAAAACAAAAAAGACAAAAACAAACTAAATAAGTGAAGGCATTAAAAACGACACGTGTAACAACCACAAACAAGTGTTTTCAAATATGCTAACGAAAAGGTATAATTATTAATTTTCTACTATGGTTTGAGTTGGTTCAATTTTTTGTGTTCTTATTTTATTTTAAGCATTCAATTTAGTATTTTTTGTTATATTTTACTTAATGTTATTTGTATAATGATGAACTGTCATAATGCAATATAAATGTAGGTGAAATTGTTAATTAATTGGATATAACTAATATTATTTTAGTTTCTATGTTGACGTTTTTTTGATTAAATGTATTCAGTACAGTATTAAGATTAGTTGTTTAATTTATTGCATAGTGACAATTCACCATTATACAATCAACGTTAACGAAAATATAACGAAAAATATTAAATTGATTTAAGAATACCAAATTGAATCTTTCAAAAATTCAAGACTAAATTAAACAAACTAAAAAAATTAGGGACCAAATTAATAATCTATCTATAACAATATATAAATATAAATAAAGAGGATTGTCTCTTTTGTGTTCACATTTCAAAATACCAATTTTACCCTTTAAAATATAATTATTTATAAATTTTTTTAAAATTGATCGTTACTTTTATAAATATTTTTATAAAATTGTTTATCTTCACTATTTTCTTTTCTTCTATTTATGAACCGTTATTATTCATCTTTTCTGATATATTTTACTTTATTTTTTAATAAATATAATTTTATTTTATATATTAACCTAATATTATATAAAATTATCACGTATATTTAAAAATAAGCTTACGCAAGTTATATCTAAGAAAAATTATGAAAACCAAATTAGTAATTAATTGGTACAAAATTTAAAAATAAATAATGTTAATATAGTTTTCTTTCTTACATTATTTTCTTAACAGAACTTTTAATGTATTGCAGTGTTACAAAAACAGTATCAAACGAGGACAGTGTTGTTAGTCTCACCATTCGGCAGAAGAAACAAAACGTCCCCTAAAAGAACGAAACGGCATCGTTTGAGGGGCTTTTCTCTCTCACTCAGTCTCTCTCCTTGAGTTTTTTGGCACAAAAAGTACGAATTTCTCACTTGCTGAGATATAGAGCAACCCCATAGCAGAGGCAGAGGAAGAACATCCCGAGAAAAAAAAGCAGCAGCAGCAGCTCCCAAGATCCGATCAGATCCATTTTACCGTCTTTCTCTCTCCTCACTTCCACTCTTCATTTTCTCTCTCCTTCCCTCAATTTTTCTCACTGCCCCAAATCGTTTCCGCTCCAGCGCTTAGGGTTTCCCCAAATTGCCTCTCCAAATGCGTAGGATCCACATCCAGCCATCGCCAAGTTCAAGTGCATGAAGCTTTGGTGCTGTCTATGCTTCACTGAAGAGGAACAAGATAACCTAAACCTCATGAAGGAAGAGGACATTTCCGAAAACGACGTCGTTACCGGTGTTGGAGCCGCTGCTGTCGCCGACCACCACGCTGAAGAAAATCGTGACGATGACCGATTCGCGATGACGTCGGTGCAGCCGCGCACCGAGGCATTGATCTCGTGGACCGGCGAGTGCAGCGCCGCCGCGTGCTCGGACAGCACCGTCGCAGGCGGCGTCGAGAACCGCGATTTGAGCCACAAGCGCGCCAAGTTCTATGCCGATTTCGAGTGAGTTTCGCGAACCGAACGTGTGAATGTCTTCTTAGTGTGTGCATTGTTGTTGTTCTGACGATGATGACGTGTCAGTCCACTTTCGTTTTGTTGCGTTTTGCTAGCTTTCGTTTTGAAACTGGAAACTGTTCTTGAGTGTTTCTCTTTCGGTTTTCGTTCTTGCAGTTTTTCTGTGGCGATTGATTGCGGTGCTTGTCTTTTTTTTTTTTTCATTTTTGCAGGGAGCG
>Ga0214542_1009086_pt1 | contig 15794 bp, 8 predicted proteins | sample CNSS1metaG_FD_160096 | JGI IMG/M metagenome (GOLD analysis project Ga0214542, IMG submission 160096) | Root nodule microbial communities from cowpea collected in UCLA plant growth center, Los Angeles, California, USA - CNSS1 | ecosystem: Host-associated > Plants > Roots > Nodule | place: USA... | reverse complement strand
CCTATAAGTGTTTACACTTAAGCTACGATAATCTAGACACTAAAGAAGCTAAATCACTTTTATTGTTGTGCTCTGCATTCCCTGAAGATTATGAGATTCCAATCGAAGGTTTAATAAGATGTGCAATTGGATTAGGTGTGGTTGATGGATTTGACACGTACGAAGAAGCAAGGACTGAAGTGACTGCAACCAAGATTAAGCTTGTAAGTTCTTGTTTGTTGTTGGATGTAGGTGATAAACATGTCAAAATGCATGACTTGGTTCGTGATGTAGCCCAATGGATAGCAAAGAATGAGAATAAGGTCATCAAGTGTGAACTAGAAAAAGATGTAACTTTGGAGCATGGTTCAATGAGATATCTATGGTGTGTGAAATTTCCAAATGATATGGATTGTTCCAATCTTGAGTTTTTAAGCATACAAACAAAATTCGAAGTATCTGATGCAATTTTTGAAAAAATGGAAAAACTTAGAGTTTTGATTGTTAGTAATCAAAATTATAACAACGAGCTGCAGTTGTCAACCATGTCTTTCAAAACATTACAAAATCTTCGTTGTTTAGTCCTTCAGTATTGGAAATTGAGTGACATCTCCTTTGTAAGATATATGAAGAAACTTCAAAGTCTTTCACTTCGTCGATGTTCATTGCCTTCATTCCTTGAACTAGAAACCGATGTTGGAGTTACACAACTTTCAAACTTGAAATTGTTAGAGTTTAGTAAATGTGACATTGAAAGGAAGAACTTTGAAGAGATCAAACTAATCCCATCTCTAGAGGAATTGTATATCTTAGAAAAGGACTGGAATGGAAACGTTGAATTATTTAGTGTCCTCCCCGAAACATTAAAAAGGTATGGAATTGTGTTAGGATACAATGAACTCAGTTATTACTCTCCACAAGATGAGTTTTGCTCTTATCATGCAACTTTAGCGCTTAGTCATTTTGACATATCAAATGAGATTATTATGCGTATGGCCAAAAGCGCAAAGGAGCTAATGATGGGAAACATTGAGGGAGGTGCAAAAAATATCGTACCTGATATATTTCAAATTGGAGCAAGTATGAGTGAGTTGAATCAACTAAAGATACAAAGTTCTGAAATAGAGTGTTTGATTGACACTAGCAATCATTTGAATAAGGTGGGAAATCTCTTCTCCGAATTGTGTAGCTTGACAATAGCATATATGCAGTGTTTAAGGGCTTTATGGCATGGTTGTGTACCTGTCGATGGATCTTTTGAAAAATTAGAGATCCTATCTATAGAATATTGTCCTAAGTTGACATCTCTCTTCACATATGACATGGCTCGAGGTTTGGTGCACTTGAAATCATTAAAAATATACTGTTGTGATATATTGAAGCATATAGTAACAAATGATGACAAAACGATGAAGAGTGAAGATGAATTCGCAATTGGGCATTTCGAGCATTCCAAAATTTTCCAAAATCTTGAGGATTTGGAGGTGACTTATTGTAGAGAATTAAAAGATGTATTCTCTGCCGGTATCATAGGAGGCCTACCTCAATTGAAAAGCCTTGGGATACAAGAGTGCAATATGCTTGAACAAATAATTGGAGATGTTGTTCCATCAGCACACCAAGATGAAAAAGAAGCAAAAGATGAAATTATTGAGGAAAATGAGCATCAACATTTTGAGTCTAACCAATTGATATTTTCTTCCAAAAGCACTTCAACTCCATCACCACCTATTGTGAACCATAGCTCAGGTACATTTTCCATTTACATCTCATAACCATCTTTAACCCACATTTGTACATTTTATTATTTTTTTGCATGTTCAATAAAATATATGGTATTAAATAAAACTAGATATAGAAACCCACACGTTGTTTGGGTATTTCTATTAAGGTGAATAAATTAAACAATTACACAATTATAAATACCCGGATGTTTTAGTATTATATTAAAAGAAATATGGTGAAAATGCGTAGCAGGCACAAGAAAATTTGTCTTTTAATTATTTTTTTTCTCATTATTATCACTAAATTATTTGATGATAGGGTTTGTTGTTTTAGTTCTTTGAGATCAATGTTTTGTAAACAAGATTCAACTTGTTGACTTAACATTTATATAAATGACTAATAGTTTTCTTATAATAGTGGTGTCGAAAAACACTTTTTCCTTGAAGATCTCTTGAAAAAGTATATTATCAGGATAATTGGAAAAAACTTAAAGATATCAATATAATTTATTAGAAAAATATGTAGTGAAGATTGAATAATCTACTTTCAATATTAAGTGATAAAGATTCCTACATGGAGTGGAGAAACTTTCTGCTAAAACAGAATACAAACATGAAAGAAAAATGACTTAATCTAACTTTTGAAACCATTTGATATTTTTGAAGTCATTTTTCCATTAAACTCTAGAAATAAGTCATAATATAATCTAATATAAAAAAATAATATATATATATATATATATATAATATTATATACGCAAGTAAATTTATACGTTATCAAAATATATTATATTAAGAAAAATTATGTATATATTTTTTCTCACTGACAAAAAGTAGTAGATAACTTTCTTAATATCAAATGTTTGGTAATAGCTATTAACAAATTGAAACTGGCTCCATTAATCCTTAAGAATTGAATCTAGATTTTTGTTCGAAATGTATCCAATAAGTGTGTTTCTGACCTTACAGTTAGTTAGTTAGTTTTCATATATATTATCTTGATGAGTAAATTAAATTACAAATGGTATCATATAGATTGAAAAATATACTATTAGATTATGGGAACCAAAACTAAGATGGAATTTTTTGTAAATGTAGAGATTAAACAAGGTAATTAAATCTGAAATTATTAAAAGAAAAAGGATAGTGAAAATGTGCAATGGACATAAGAAAATTGTATTGGATGATTCTTTTTCATTATTATCACCTGATTATTTGATGTTTTGGGTTTGTGGTTTTAGTCCCTGGAGATCAATTTTTTTAAAAAAAGTTGTTATAATAAGAGTGATGTATATGAATTTATTTGGAAAAGTAAGTGTATAAGTTAAGAAAATATAATAAGTTAAGAAAAATTATGTATATAATTTTAACACACAGGAAGATGGTGAAAATGTGAAGTGGGCATAAGAAAATTGTTTTGGATGATTATTATTCATCATTATGAACTCTTAGACTAACATTTTCTTATTTTTAATTGATTTTCAGGATCGTTTTCTCTGTCCAGCCTTGCACTTCTTACGATACGTTCATGTCCAATGTTGGAGTCATTGTTTACGACTTCTGTAGCTAAGACCTTGACTTCATTGGAGGAATTGAACATAGATCAGTGTGATGGTTTGAAGCATATAGTAACTCCTGCAAGAGTGAAAAGAAATAAAAAGGAAAACATGGTTGAAGATGACCATGAATTTGAAAGTGACATTTCAATGTTCTCAAGTTTGAAAAGGGTAAGTATTTCGAATTGTGAGTCATTGGAATATATATTCGGAATGGCTTTTGTTGGAGGAGTAGTGAATATTGAGAACCATTTGCAAACTCCACGCTTGATGGAACAACAAGTGAGTTTAAAGTTAGAATATTTGTCGTTGGCATATCTACCTCGAATGACTCATATTTGGGTGGCTACCAACAACTCATTTGTCCTCCAACATCTCTACTCATTATTCATAACAAAATGTCAAAAATTGAAAGTAATATTTCCTTGGTCTATGTTGAGATCCCTTCCAGAGTTGGATGATCTATATGTAAGTGAATGCGATGAATTAAGACATGTCATTGAAGATTCCAATATCATTGCTTATTCTCCACGACCATGCTTCCCCAAACTACAATCATTGCGTATTCAACAATGTCATAAGTTGAAATGTTTCACCTCTGTATATGTATCCAATGATCTTTCCAACTTGAAGTTTCTACTCATAGAGGGAGCCACTGCACTACAAGAGTTTATTGGATGTGAATACGACAACACAGGAAACACCAAACTTCAACTTCCACAACTCCAACTTTTAATATTTATGCATCTTTCAAATTTTAACCAAGAGACTATATTTTTAAATGTCAAGTATCGCATTGTTCGCAACTGTCCAAAACTCTCCTTGACTTCAACAATTACTCCTCATGAGCTTCCACAAAAAACTTCCTTATTAGAAGGTAAATACTATGCATGGATATGTTGTTGCAAACTTTGCATCTTACGATGGAACCTTTATATATAAACTACTCATGCTGATTTCGCTTAATAATGCAATCGTGAAATTTCAATTCTTCAGCTAACATTTTTAATTGTTCGTAGAATTAGAGCATAACTGCATTTCAAATAACTACCCTCAACTACCAAATCATTTATGTTTCTTTGATCCACCTAAAGAAAATATGAACAAATTAAATATTTTATTCAAATTTTATACCAAACACTTGTACAAAAATAATCACCAGTATTTATAATTGTCTACATTCTATTTTCTTTTCCCTTTTTTTTTAATTGTGACAATGTAATGATCATTCACGGAATGTTGAGGTTGTGTTGTTTTCCATTGCTAAATGAAGTCCTTAATTATATATTGAACTACAGGTTTGGAAAACTCTGGAATTTATAGCTGGTATATTGAGTCATTGATGGATGAAATACAGAGATTAGATGAAGTTTCTAGAAGCAACAATTCTACTGAGTTGCCTTCTTCACAGGTCAGAACCAATCAACCTATCCAACTTAACCTACTGAAATTCAATCATAATAACAATGACATTAAACTATAGTATATATACACCATCAGTTGCTTCACTAATACTTGACAAACTTCATCTCTTCTTCTTCTTTTTTTCTTCGAGATTCGATTCATTAATTAAAAAATAGTCTTTTCATTTATAATTATTATTATTCTCAAAAAACAGACTTATTGAGATGCTCCTTTTCTATATATTTTATCGTTGATTAGATCAATGAAAAATCAGATAAGAAACTTTCTGAGAAAGATTATGGTTTATAGGAACTGGTTAATGCGACTTCAATAAAGTCAGAGGTGGATGAAAAGTCTAATCGTGTAACATATTCACAGGTAACTCTACATTAGGCTCTTCTAAATATTTGAGAAATGGAATGACCAAACACTTTTTATTACTTACTACCTATTCATCACTTCATATAGGAGTTGGTGGATGGAAAATCAACGACTGGATCATACCTGACAGACCAACAAAATCCACTTGGAGAAACCCAAAGTACCATCAAAATGAGCCATGAAGATCCACCTATATCTGAAATTAAATCATCTTCTTCACAACTCAATGATGACAATCAATCTATGTCGGATAGCAGAGTTGAAATGGTAGGTCAACATAAGACAATTGAAACAAAAACACTGGTGTCTGAAACACAAGAGTTCCAAAAAATACACAGAAAAAGTGAAATGACATCAGTCCCACAAGCGATGGACCAAAATTTCTCACTCATTTCTTCTCCAAACATGACTCAGGTATTTATATATTTTATTTTAATCTTCTAAAAAATGATATATTGATGAACTACATGATGGAAGAAATAAAAATAACCATAACGAAACTTAACTTACTAATCAATCAACACAACTTTTGGCATTGTAAAGAGCACTGATGAAACAGAGGCAAACAACATTGGAAAAACTACGACATCAGATAAACTTTCAATACCAACTTCTGTTTTAGAGGTAATTAGAACTTCATCTCAAACTTGTATGGTAACTCCTTTGCATAAAATAAATCTGCTTATAATCATGGTAACAACTAAAATTGGTGAAATTGTTGTGGTATAAACACATGATGTACATTATGAAACAATCGTTTTTCAAAGCTATAACTTCAAAGATACACAAACATTACTTTTCCATTCGTGATGAATAGAATATTGAGGAAATAGGAAGACAAAGGAGCAGAGATGGACCTGCAGCAGAGGGAACTACAATTAAAACCTTGCCAATTGGTGTAGATAACATTAGCTTGGGTAGTGGTGTTACAATTCACAAGTCAAGCAGTGCAGATATACTTCCACAAGATTCCCAAGTTGAAAAAGATAATGAGATGCATGAAGACAAGTCAGAAATAGCACAATATAAAAATATCAAAATCCAAGAAGGGGTGAGCTTGTTGGATAAAACAAAGGAAATAGGAATTGTTTCAAATAATAGAGGTGCGGTTACTCCATGTTGTTGCTATCTTCTTGTCACTTTTCCATCCTGTATTTATATGTCCTTAAACTTTTTACAGCTTCTGCAGATACTCGTACAAGATTGGAACAGTACAAACACTTCGTTGATCTCAATGATTCACAAATTTCTCTGCTAGTGGAAGCGATAGAAGCATATCCTCATCTCTGGAATGCCTGTGAGAAGTTTAGTGATCGCTTTCAAGCTTGGATGTTGAAAACATTGGCTGATATGTTGTTATTCCTTCGAAGTGAAAGTGTTGGCAGCGTTAATCCTGAGCGAGAAAAGGAGTTCCTTAAACTATGTGATGAAGCTGTTCAACTTGGATTTGAGAGGTCGTGGGTTGATGATATGCGTCAACGTGTTGTGACAAGGGATCATAAGTTGGACCAAGCAAAGACACGAATTGGTGAGTTTGTTAATAGACATGATCATTTAACTCAGGAACTAGACAACATAAAGAAAGAACTAAGGATTCTTAATGACTTTGTTGAAGCTCAGACAAAATGTTTCGACTTTCTCTGATTTGGAAGTTCTAGTCAAACACTTTGGTTTTATGTATTTTATGTTTCTCCTTAGACATACATTTAGTCTTATTTGCGATTCTTCTAAGAATGACTCAGTTTCTGAATGCACTGTTATATGGGGTGTATAAAGCAAGATGTTTATGTTTATTATGTTGCATTTACCGTGCAAGCCTCTAATTCTTTCAGATGCTAGTTAATTTTTTTAGATGATTGATCTAAGAAAAATCTCAATCCGTAGAAGACTTGTTCAAAACATACAACGAGGCCCATACTAAACTACCCCTAAAACACCCAGTCAGAAACACAAAAAATCTCAAAAACAGAAGAGAAGAGTTACATTTAATCCCGGATCCTTTCATAATAAACTAGCCGACACCTTCTTTCACTATTAGAAAGTTTACCGGACCATCAAACCAGTGCGTGAGCTCTAGAAAATTTCGAATCATAAAGTTTATCTACCATTCATTTCTCCTCTGAATATGACAAGAGCATCGGTCACAGAAATAACAGAGTGAAGAAGAAAAAGAAGAAGCAACGAAAAATAAGGCCAAATTTAGATTCTCTATAAATTAATGTTTCTAAAACGAAATTATTACTCTTGGCATGATACAAATCAACAACAAACTGATAATAAAGTTTCAAGAGGGGTTCTTAGGAGGTGTGGCTGGCTTGGTAAACCAAGTGGTGTAGAGAAACTGTTTATGAGCCCCGACGTGGTTGCAAACGAGACGAACCTTCTGCCTCTCTCTCATCCATCTCAGCATGATTTTCATGTGATTCTTGCTTGTCAAATCTTTCAATCCAACTTCCTAAAATCCAACATCTCAACATTATTTCCTTTCAATCAAGTTTATATCAAGAAAGTAAATTACACTAACATCACCTAAAGTTTCAACGATTAGCATGAAAATCTCTTCATCTTTTTTTCTATTCATACACCATCTTCCTTAATTGTTCGAAAAACAACTTCCAGACATTACTTGTACATTACACTAGTTTCATAAAATGTTTGAAAAACATTATACTGTACGTCGGAATACTTAACAAAATACTTAATTACACTTCAGGTCCTGAGTTGTTGCAATTGCACAATTCTAGTCCCAGAGATTCAAATTATGCCAATCAAATTTCAAGTTATCGCAGATGTGCGACCTTAGTCTCTCATGTCCTAATGGTGTCAACTGAGTATCCTAGATATTGCAATTGTGTCCATCGAATCCCCAAACATTACAATTGTACGATTTTAGGTCTTCGATCAAATGTTACTTGCGGAAATAACTTACAACATGTCCGCTGACTTAAATCAAACAATTGCAACAATTGACACAATTAACCGAAACATCAAAAGTGAAATTCAGTCTTCAAAAAATCCATGCAATCTCGAAAAAACAGAAGAATATGACTATAGTTTACTCATGCCTACAATAATAAGAATGAAATTGGAGAGAATGAAAGAAAAGCCAGTGCACCTTGACGCGTTCCCAGGTGTTAGCAACGGTGATGGGACCATGCTCCTTGATGATATCGAAGAGGGTTCTGGTTATCGTTTGCCTCTGCTCCGGCGGCGTTTTAACTGCCACGGGCCCCATCTTCGGCTTCGACTTCTTCGCCAAACATCTAATCGCCGTCCCAAACATTACCTTCCTCAGACACAAACTCTATTCTGCAAAGCAAACACAAAATATCTATGAATCAATCAATAAATCTTCCAATAATTACATCATTATACAACTCTGTTTCCATGAACACACGATCATAGCATAGCAAGATTTCAAAACGATACAATGCTACGAAATCGAAGTACCCAAGCAAGTAAAGCTCGCTGTTGTCGTCAATCAATTTAGGGTGAACTGAATACTGAGCAACCTGTTGTGAGTCAAGACTTCGATTATGGGCCGCCTCTGATGGGCCTACAAAATTGTGGATTTTGTTATTAGGCTTGAACCATTACATGTGAAACGATTTTTTTCGCACTTCCATAATTTTTAGATGCACCCCATAACTTTTAACGTGACATTTTACCTTAAAGAAAATTATAATTTTTTGATATTCAACTCAAATGTTTTTAAATTAATTTTATTTTTAATATGATATTTTTTATTAAAATCTAATAATAAATTATATAAAGTTATAATTTATTCTAAAAAATAATTATTAAAATCACACGTGTAACTTTTGCATTAAAGATTCGATACATTTATATATATATATATATATATATATATATATATATATATATATATATATATATATATATATATATATAATTACTTACACGGACGTGTATTAAGATCTGGTAATTTTATCGCACCATCTTTTTCCGTAATAAGATGTAATAACGAAATATTTCTTATTGGATATATGTGTACAAATGTTTTAGTTGTTATTGTTTGTAAGAGTTTTTTATGATGATAGAAACTGATAAAGAAGAATAAGAATAAAAAGTGTTAAATGAATTATTCTATGAACTAAAGTTATTTTTTAAGATAAAAATTAAAAGTTATATTAGAGGACATTTTTCAATTAGTTTGTGAAGAAGTTAGTTTTATTTTATAAAAAAATATTTATTCTGTTTATCAATTTTTTAAAAGAAAAAACACCCAAACATTATATAATTTCAATAAATTCCATTTTATTATATAACACAGAAATATTCTATATTATAATATAATTCTTATGATTTCATCACATTTCAATTAAGTTCAAATTAAATTCTTAATATTAAAATACGTTATTCCAAAAACTTTTCTGTTAATATATATAGTCGCTCTAAATATATAAACTCGGTTTGATGGTTGTTGCGGTTGATTTGGAAAAACGCATTAATCTTGGTATTAAGTAATCGAGCTTGTTATTGTTCCATCAAATCAAGATTAATTAAGACTCTTAAGATGCTTTTAGGTTTATTCAATCAAATCCAACTTGAATGGTTATTTGAGTTTTAACTTTTTTTCTGAATTATTTTATTTTCTATTTTAGTTTTATGCCATTTTCTTTTTGGCTGATACATTCGTCAGTTTGTTACTCTTAAAAAAAAAAAAATTAAGCTTCAATCAAACCAAAACTCCTTATAAAAAAACAATTAGACAAATATGATAATATTTATGAATGATCAATAGTTTATAAATAGTGTAAGAAAATTGTTCATTAATCACTGTATCATTTAGAGAAAATGTGAAATTGGAGTGCTAACGGATACAGATACCGTATAACAGATATTCGTATGTATATGATTATATTTACAGAATAAATATTTATTTAACGGGTAAGGTACAAATATGTGGCATGGACATTCCTAGTTCTATGGTAACAAAGGGTGTTTAAGTCTTTTCCTAATATTGTGGCGTTACAGTTATTAATTATGGGGTGCAGAGGCAATAGCCTCTTTCTATATGTTCTGCTGTATCTTTGAAAATTCAAGCCCATTTTATATTCTTTCACCCATCATTATTGCCATTTTTACCTTTCGCCTCAACGGAATTTTCATTCTTCTAACAAGATATAAACAATTCCGCACATTAAATCAATGCCTAACACATATTTTCAAATTAATCTGCAAGCTTATTTTATTTCACAAAAACACAAATGACTCATTCATAATTCCATTTGTTACTCACTATTGAAGAGTGACTATAAATTTTTCAATTACCATAAAAAAAAAACTAAAATTTTAATGTATATCTGAGTTAAAACAAATTATGAGGTGAAAAGTATATCAATTATTAATCAGTTACTTTTATAGATGATAAACTTTTTTTTAACACTCACCACCCGATGGGTTTATATATATATATATATATATATATATATATATATATATATATATATATATATATATATATAACATTAATCTTAGTTAGATATATAAAATATTTAATATTATTTTTATCCTTAAAATAATAATATTATGAACTTTTATTTTTATATAATATTTTATTTTATTTATTTTATCTAATATGAAATTTTAATTCATACTTAAATTAGTTTCAACGACAAAAATTAAAAAATATAATTTAAAATCATGGGTATCGGTGTGTTTGTGTTTGTTTATGTATTTTTTTTCTTTGCCTAATTTAGGTTTGAAGTCTTCGTAAAGGGTTAAGTGTCATTGCTGCCAGATTTGTTCCATGATCCTAAGACTTGACTTCGATTTTTTTTTTAATTATTGATTTTTCTATTGTTTTTTTTAATCTTTACTATGGATTCTTTTAGGTTGATGCATCTTTATCTAAATTTCATTGATTTTTTTTTTCGTTAATTAATGATCATTTAACTCAAGTTAATACGCTATTCAACGCGAGTTATGTGAAAGTTGATTAACTCCAGGATCGAATAGGAAATAAATCAAGAATATGAAGTGACGAGTGATTTGTTAATTTTATTGAATTTAACTATTTTTTAACTGTATATATTTTTTTCTTGAATTCATTCTGAATTTTTTAGAGTTAAAAAACGATAGCGAAATATATATTTATGAAGTTTGTCGTAAATAACAATTAATTATGTGGAGAGACTTATTAGGAAATTTTAAAATTAAAAGTTAATTAGGAGGTTAAACATCAAAATCATGATTGATTTGGCAATGAAATTACATGATTTATCAATAATGTTGCTCAAAATCTGAAGCAAATACAATTATTTATTTGGAGTGGCAAGTGGCAAGCCTGGCGCGTGTCTTGTGATGCAGAGGAGTCGCGTGGTGAGTGGCAGACGCGTTAACACGAAGCATGCAATTCTGAGCTGAAGAAAAAAGGCTTCTCCCTCTTTCTTCTGTTCTCTCTCTCTGACTTCCCACACCACACCACTCACTTTCTCTCTCCTTCTCTTCATGTCTTCTTTCTTACATCAAACGTAGATTTTCTTTTTTTCTTTTTTAATCTTTACCCGAGTTTTACTCTCGCAAAGTGGTAAGCAAAATATTTGGTCTATATTATTTATTTATTTATTTTGGATTTCTCCTTTAATTCAATGAATGGCCCTTGAGATCTTGCAATTGGAGCTTCCATTTTTGCTGCTTGTCCAATATTCTTATTCTCAGATCGACCCCTTTTCGGTTACTTAACTGGGGAAAGTTACTCATGAATTTTCTCCACTAAAAATGTTATTTTTTTTTGGTGGGGGGGTTTTGATTAGCTGTTTGACCTCTGTTCAGGTTTATTTGGGGAAGTTTGATTTGGGAAATGAACAAAGGACAGTCACCGGAGCCTCTTGATTTCTTCATCTGGACTGTTGAGGTTAATCATTTCTCTCCCTTGTTCAATCGATGGACTTATTTTCATTTGTTATTTACTTTCTAATAACAAAAACTTTTCCCTGTGATCTCCTTGATGTGATTTGCTCTTTTAACATGTAATTAGGTTTCTTGCAACAGTTAGTTTAACTATTGTTGGGTTCATAGCTTGAACTTTCTCCATGGTAGTCTTTTTGTGATGCTCATTTGTAAAAAGTAAAAGTGGAGATTTAACTTTGTTCTCATGTGTCGGAAAATTTGAACACAGTGTTGTCTGATCAAGTTGGAAATTTGGTGGATGATGTTCAAGTCCTTCTCAGTTTGGAAATAGTTGGCTAATCAAGCTTGTGCGTGCATTATTTCATTTAATTCTGAATCTCATCTTCTTTCTATTCTTGTCCCAAGTTGTCTGGTATTTACATATAGTCTTCAATTCTTGCCAGATAATTTTGTTCAATTCTTCAGTTTGACATTAGCAGTTTCTAAGATCATTTCAGAAGTGAGGGGTTTAATATTCTCTCGAGAAAATAATAGATTACATCGAATGCTTACCTACCCTTTTTTGCAGCACACCATAGGTGTAAATCTTCGTCTGATGAGTTCCCACTGCAAAGCTATATTCTTCTTTCTATGGTCTTTGGATTTCTGGACTTTGTTGTTGCAACTATGTTTTGGAAACATAGCATATGAAACTAGATTGAAATATTATTTTTATGTTGATTATGCCCTTAGTCAATGTTCCTCTTTCAGTGGTTTATCCTTGTTGTCAGTTACTCCGTTAAGTATGTTATTAAGCCCATACATATTAAGTGTAAACACTATAGATAACAGGGTATTATCTCGTAGTTCTCCTTTTATGTGTGTATCAAGGTCCCAAGATTGCAGTGTTATTTTACTCATGTATTGTGTATGTTTCTAGTTATGTGTTGTCTACATGCTTATTCAGCACTGTCTTACAGGTCTAGACTATTTAACGTAATTGATGCACAGTTAATAACTGATATTATCTAGTCTGGAATGCTTCCACATGTTTTCTTTTGATTCATTGTTGCTAACTGCATGATGAATTGTGAAAATTACACAAGAGTTATGTTGAGAACGATCTAAGCTTGGTGAATATAAAATCTGGGTGCTGTTACGCAAGTATATCATATAGTGCATCTCCATAGCAGAGTCCAAAATGTAACCGATCATTTAAACTAACATCTGAATTCCTGCTATCTCGTGTGTTTTACCAGGATGTTGGCTTGTGGTTGGAGACTATAAATCTTGGTAGTTACCGCCAAATTTTTAAAGAAAATGGTGTCAATGGAGAATATCTGGAAGGCATGTCCATGTTTACGACTGAACAGATCCTACGTTTTATAAGACGTTGCCACATGAAGTGGGGAGACTTCATCACATTGTGCAAAGAATTGAGACGGATTAAAGGTTTCTCTCTCTCTCTCTCTCTCTTCTTCCCCTTTTAAACAGTAAACAGACAAACACTTGCCAATAAACTCTCATTGAACATTTTCATTTTTACCTATCTGTTTTGTGCTCCTCCCCTGGTGAGGCATGATCATTGATGTTGTCACAATCATTTTCCGCTATTTGAACAATCTATAAGGAAACATGGATATACTAGAAGAATGATTAAAGTAGGGGTCTGGTATTGCTGTATTAGTGTGAGATATATCTAGAATTTTGATAACTTGTCTATTAGTTATTGGTACTGCTGTCATTTCATCACAGACATCAACCATTAAAGGGTCTCGTCATAGCACATAATTCTCTATATTGTGCAGCATCAAGACAAGCTGTGAATTACATTTTCTAAAGAGTACTCCTTCCTTATATATATGAGTTTTAAACTCTAAAATCATTTGTTTTCACATTCTTCTTTTCAAATTAGTGTTCCCGTTAAACATTTTTCTTTAATACATTAAACACTAAATATCATGGGTTTCTTCTCATTTAGTGCCTCTAAATATAAAGATTTTTCTACCTTCAAATGGAAAAAGGAGAGTTAAATTATATGCATTGACAGTTTTCACACAGATATCTAATAGGAATTTATCTATGATCACATCATTCTATTTATTAGCATGATCTGATGACATGCTAAATTCCCATCGAATGCTTATGTTAAAAAATTTACACTGAAAATACAGTAAAACTCCAAAAAACCAAACAGAAGACTGTGTCAGAGGAATCATTTTGGTAACAAAGAATGGCTGAATCAAATTTGAAATTAGTGATTTTTTGAAGGACCAAATGATATCATTATACAGGGTGAAGTCATCCAGAACATGATTGTCAAGACGTCCATTCCTAAACATGTGACATGTTTATATATAAGGAGACATGAAATGTACATATGCCTCTTGTGTTTGTTTTGTTGTGACTTTTCTTGCAAGATGATATATTCCTGTGATAACACTAAAAGAGAGAAGTGGGTGTTTACCCCAGTAAAGTTGAAGAAAATGGCTTTATCTGTTACCTGCTCCTAACCTCTGAAAGGCCATGTTGGTGTCTGTAGTGGCTTGTCTGAAAGGGGAGCAGAAGGTGCGGCGGCCGTGGTGGGCACCGGCATGCCTATCCACAGTGTTCTTAAAGGTTGCAAAATCCAACAGACAATCAAGAGTTGTTTCCCTGAAGCTGGAACCATGATACAAAAAATCTCTCCAACTGTACCAGTGTACGTATAGCAAATTTCTTTTTGCCTAGAAAACAAAAGATAGGAAAGAACTTTTTCTAGCCCTTTTTTATATATATATATATTTTTTTCTTTGGATTCCAAAACCTGGTTGTTTTTTCTCCTCTGGAGAACTGTTATGTTGTAGAAGATCCTTGTGCACTAATTTCCAGTGCTGTGTAATTATGTATTCTATTATATGTGAACGAAAATACTATATATGCCGTTTCTCTTCATCTTCTAATACCCCATATTTGTACGTCTTCATTTCCCTGTATCAGTAGTAGTTAGTTTCTTCATATACCAGTTAAATTATTTGATATTTTCTCGACACATGTGGACCTACAAGTTTTTAACCCTTTAATAAATACAACAATACAACGATGACATACAGTATCACTTTTTGGCAAAAGCACCATTTTGATGCAACTTTTTTTTAAAATTATCAAAATGGACAGATTTGGAAAAAGTTACAGAAGTGAACAAGTGCCAAGGTGATACAATGTCACTGTGAAAAAGTTGTGCTACACGACTTCAGTTCAAAGCATTTTAAAAATTGAAGTCGTGTTAAAAATTGAAGTTGTGTTAAGTTAACACAATTTTAGTTTAAAAATGTACTGAAACAATTCAACTTTATTAATCTTCTTTTGTTTTCATTTACTAGTTTTTGATGAGTTATAAAAAGTGGTTTTTGCGTTGAATGAAGAGATATTATTGATAATTATTTTTATTAATTGTTTTAATGTTAATGAATGAAAGAAAAAATTAGGTTAAAATACTCCTTTCGTCCATGTTTTTGTTGAAAAATCTCAAATAGGTCCTAAGATTTTTTTTAGTCTCAATTAGGTCCATATTTTTGAAAATGTGTAACAATTAGGCCCATTCCGTTAATATAGAGTTAACGGTGTTAAGGATATGTCACGTGTCAGCTTCTCATTTTTTTGAATTTTTTAATTTTTTTAATTTTAATTTTTTAATTTTTTTTAATTATTTATTTATTTTTTTTGAAAATTATTCATGTCACGTGTCACATCAATATTGTGCCACGTGTCAAGTCAGTAAGGTGACACGTGTCAAGTCATTGTTTTAATCTCAATTTGGTCCATATATTTGTTATTTTAATTATATTTCAGTCCATTTTTTTTTTAATTTTCAATTTCATCATTTCCAAATTGAGATCAAATTTAACTTTTATAT